>OHSI01000030.1_pt1 | contig 101040 bp, 88 predicted proteins | sample 1578641 | NCBI WGS metagenome assembly OHSI01 (sample SAMEA3879535, study PRJEB24766) | human gut metagenome | biome: human-associated habitat; feature: feces | place: USA | collected 1985/1987 | reverse complement strand
GCAGGCTGTTCTCTTGTTGGAGCAGGTTTTGCTGCAGGAATATATGTTGGCAATAATAACTCCAAAATAGAATATCAAGATAAAATAAATGAGTATCGTGAACGAATTATTGAGATTGGCAAACAACACGAGAAAGAAATTCACGATTATAATCTCGAAGTCTCTGCATTAACAAATGAAGTTAACGATTTAAAGCAACAGATTAGGCAATCTAAAAGCGAAAGAAGATGAATAAAATACTCAATAATGTGAAAAATCATATTGTCTACTACCTATTTATGGCAATATTGGTAGTATTAGGGGCATATCTGATTTATACCAATTATTCTTATTCTCGTCAGATTGAGGAGAATAATAAGGTTATTGACCATTTGATGCTTCATACAACTTTAACGAAAGATCTGATAGAAGAGCATGCTGACTCTACTGGAAGATATTTTATAAGAAAATATCTTATTAGCACTGAGACTAATAAGCCGATGACTTATTCTGAGTTAGATACGCTGTATCACACATATTACCAACAGGCTAAAGTCTATGAAGTCTTATTGTTACGTGCAAAAAAACTTTACCAATTTGATTTTAGCTATAAGGTCATTGGAGATACAATAGAAACATCTATTTGGCCTAAAAGCCAAACAAAAATCATAAAGAAGGCACTGTATGACAATTGACGATATAAAGAAACTGATAGCCTCTGACGAATCACAGACTTTGGAGCTGAAGAAAACTACTGGCGAGTTAAAAAAGGAAATCACTCGAAGTGTCCATTCCTTAATACAGAAAGAAGTTGGTTAATTTTCGGTGTAGCACCGAAGTCGCTAAAGATAATCGGGCAAGAAGTGACAGCACGCATTTTATAAAGTACACATTGTAAAGCCATCCACTCTTCCGTTACTTCGCCAACAAAAAGACCATGAAACGAATAATGAGTAAAGAAGAGTTCCTGTCAGTTTATGAAAGGCAACAAGCCAGTGGTTTGACCATAAAAGATTTCTGTGAGAATGAGACCTATTCATCATCCTGCTTCCATTATTGGAAGAAGAAATTCGGCCTGAGCCGTTCTTACACCAGCCATCCGGATAGAGTTCCCAATGATACATTCATTCCATTGGGCCTGCATCGCAGGGGAAATCTCCCGTCCGGCACAGCATCTTCCAAGCAATAAGAAACCGAAAGTCTTGGTTCGGCACCTAATATTCTGTTGATAAAATCTGTAAACATAAAAATATGTTTGGTTTTAATTCAGATATTAGAATTTGAACCGGCAGGAATAGTGTTTTAACGATTTGGAGAATGATATCATTTCGTTCAAAACAATTCCGTGTCTAAGAGGTTACAATAAAAAAGGTTACTCATTCAACATCGGTTTATCGGTCATAACTTCACAGCCATAATCCGATAAACTGCATCAAACATTGCTTATTCAAATAATAAGTTTGTATTTTTGGATGAAATATCGGAAGGTTATGGATAAAAGAATGGTTTTGGATAGTATCATGGGGCTCTGCCTGAAGGAGAATGACAGGAGTATAGATATGTATATAGCAGACAGAAAAGGCAATACATATCCGATAACCCATGTATTTCTTGGCGGAAGCGGAGTTTTATATGCAACAAACGGTACTGCTTTGGTTGCCCTGGAAGAGCTGGACGATAATACCCTGAATGATATACTGTGTTTTCTGGGATAATAAAAAAACATGCTGGAAAAATTAAAAGAATCCGACCGGTCTTGAAACTATATTTATCACAAATCGAGAAGATAAGTCATAAGCCAAACAATCCGAACCAACCTTTTAGGGTGAATTACCAGCAAAGATAAAGGTTAAACTGTACATAGCCAATAAATATCAGCAAAACACACTCACAAAATATTTCCTTAACCATAATAATACCATACCCGTGCTGTTTTATGTTCCATGGCAAATAGGAATGAAACTTATAAACAGCATTCATCAGCTTCATATAATTAATGTATATTCCCCCCATCCATACTTTATATAATTGCCTGAAAAATACTGAAAAAGCCACTTTTTTACGAGAAACTAAATTTTTTTATGAGAAAAATAGATGAGTTTTCAATAAAGTATGTATATTTGCAGCAAAATTAAGAGTTTAACCGTACTTGAATAAAGTTGGAACAGGGGAAATATTATGGAATATCTATTTCTGAAACGTAAAAAAGCCTCTTTTGTTTCGCAAAGACAGAAGGACTTGCTTTTTGATGCTGCTGAAAAACAGTGGCGGAAAGAGTTTGTTGCAGGCGGAATTGAGACAAGAAAGGTGGATTTGAATATTTACAAGTCCCTTCTTTACTTCTTGGAGATAAAACAGGTTTTTCTTGACCCGAAACTGTCCCTGAAGAAATTGAGTATGATGATTGAGACAAACCAGACCTATCTGTCGAATGTGATAAACAGGTATTTCGGATGCTGTCTGAAGAAATTAGTGAACAGCTACAGGATAGAATATGCCAAAGAACTCTTACGTGCAGGAAACTGTCCGTTGAAGGAACTTCCCCAACGAAGCGGCTTTACATCCAAAAGTGCTTTCTATGCCGCTTTTGGCAGACAGTCGGGATATACGCCGAAACGTTATATGACATACAAATGGAAAAATGAAATGCAAGATAATTAAGTCCTTTAAAACCAAATATGAACAACCAATTTTTATTTTTTTTAAATTTATAAATTTAAATTCATTATGAACAAAAAATTTTTAAGTGCAATCCTGTTCGGAGCCTTAATGGTTTCGTCAACAGGGACATTTGTATCTTGTAAAGATTATGACGATGATATCGATAATCTGCAAGGACAAATCGATGGCGTGAAAACACAAATTGCAGAATTGGAAAGCAAAATCAAAGAAGGTAAGTACATTACCAGTGTGACTCAGACTGAAAACGGTCTCACTTTTACCATGAATGATGGTCAGACTTACAATGTTACCAATGGTAAAGACGGTGCACAAGGCGAACCGGGTGCAGCCGGTGATAAAGTCGTGATCGATGAGGCTACCGGTGCTATTATCATCAATGATAAAGAAACAGGTTACTTTGCAGTAAAGAATACAGAAACAGGCAAAGTTGTGGTTCCAACAATTGACAAAGATGGTTTCTGGTGTCTTGTAAATGAAAAAGGAGAATTGGAACAGACTTCATTTAAAGCATCTCCTATCAGTGCTGTTCAAGATCCGAATACTAAAGCCTGGACTTTGAAAATATGGAATACTGAAACAAAGGCGTATGATGAAATTAAACTTCCTACTGCTGCCAGCTCTCTGACTGATTTGATGCTAATTACCAGAGCAAATGGTACAGATACTGAAGCAATGCCTTTTGACTTCAAGATCGCAGAATATGAATTCAAATATAATCATAATAACAATGATAAGGCTCCGGCAAAGAAAGACTGGGCTGGTCAAAGAGCTATTGTAGACAATGGATACATCATGGCTGGTGCGGGACAAATCAAATTGCAGGTTAATCCTACCGGTGTGGATGCTGCTGACCTGGATCTTAAACTGGTTAACAGTAAGAATGGGTATCTTTCCAATGTTGATTTTGTAACTACTCCTTATACTGATATGGAGTATTTTAATAAGTCAGTAACTCGCGCTGCTAATGCAAATGGTCTGTACAATCTTTCTATTTCTGATAAATATATTAAAGTAACTGCTTCCAATACAGAACAGAAAAATTATTGGAAACAATTCGAAACAGAAGTCGGAGATGAAAATAAAGCAGTTGCTTTTGCCGTTACAGCTGGTGGCGAAGTTCGTTCTAAATATGAAGTTAGCGTTAGCAAAGGAACCTGTGAAACTTTGGACCATATCTATTTTGTAAATGAAAAAGATCAGTCCAAGCTTGTAATGGAAAATGGAATTCCAACTGATAAAACTTTATTAGCTAAAAATGCTCAAGCATCAAGACAAACAGATGAAGAAAAAATAGTGGTAGATACTAAGATGGAAGCAGGTGTTTGGTATAATGTTTATGCTAACACAGCATCTGCATTATATGATATGCACTTGGTATTCACCAACGATGACAAGACTTTGTTCGGAATTGACACCAAAGAAGAGAATGGTATGGTGGCTATCCGTCTGACCAAGACCCCGGATAATATAACAAAAGCAGGCTTCCTGTTGACCATTCAGAATATTGATAAAATGGGGGGGTATAACCAAGCTCAATTGTGGGTTGGTCAGACCAGTACTATCACTAACGATGTAGTTTATGATCCTATCACTCATCAGCTGAGCAAGAATAGCAATGATCTTTCCAAGGATAAGAACTTCTTCCAGATTGATTTGACTAAGATGAAGGATGCTCTGGGTACTGAAGGTCTGGCTTTGTGGAATACTAAGGTGAAGAGACATGAAGTTACTTATCTCAAAGCTGACGGTACACCTTTGACTGAAACTGATCAAATAACAGAAACTTTCGTGTCTGAGTTGAAAGATAACATGGAGGGTAACAACGATAAAACCGTACTTGTAGGTAAGACTGCTAAGAATATGATTTTTGCTGTTAACAATAAGGAGGCTGCACATTCACCATTTGAAATTGGAACGCAGTATACAGCTGTTATCACATTCTATGATGCTTTGACAGGTGGTGAGAAACTGAATTCTATCAAGGTTCCGTTCACATTCACTTTGCCTGCTATCACTGAATTGTTCGCAATTGATCCGGGATTCGTTCAGGATAATGTGGCTAACTGCTACTTATATAAAGATGATTCTGATAAATATGCTGCTGGTAAAACTACTGCTACATTCAAGCTAAGCAGAATCTTCTCTAAATATGATACCAACGGATTTACTGTTAAACTGAATACTACAGACAAAATTGGCTCTACAAATAAGGTCTCTTCACAATTAGCTTGGTTACAATCAAACAGCCAGGCTAGTAATAATGCTTTGGTTGTAAGTGATAATTTAGCTTACTTGACTTTACAGGGTAATTTGGGAAGCGAACAGGGTTACGATCAAGTTTTGAAACTGACTATTGATGGTAAGTTCGACAACGCTTGGACATATCCTTCTGATGCAGTATTCAACTTCCAGGTGAAAGTAATGAGTCCGATTGAAAAAGGTAAGATTGTTCCGAAAGAAGGTAATGTAGTAACAATCAAGGCTTCTGATTTGGACGGTTATAAGTTCGGTAATGATGTTATTATCGGTTACACTTATAATACTGAGGTATCTTACAAGGTTATGCCGGATATAAGTAATGAAGATAAGACAGCAGAATGGTCTCGTGCTGATATTAAAGAAGTAACTGGTGAGACAGGTAACAAGTTGTACTTCGAAGTTGATAATGGTGGTTTAGCTACTGCTGCTACAACAGAAAATATTGATGGCAAGGAAGTAACAGTTGAAGGTGGTCTGATCCTGAAAGGTTATCAAGTTGACCACACAGTTGAAACAACTATCAAGATTAATGTAAAAGACCACTGGAACCGTGTTAAATCAAGTCCTGTTCCTGTTAAGATTACTGTAGGTGAATAATATCACGCTATAGTTGGATAAATTAGAATAAGTTGTTTCTCTAGTGAGAGAAATACTTAGATATAATAGAAAAACTTTAAATTTATAATTGCGATCCCTGGCTTGTGAAAGTCGGGGATTGTTGCTTTCAACTCATTATTAAAAATATAGCATGATGAAAACAAAATATTCATATTATATATTGTTGATAATTTGTTTATGCTTCTGTTCCTCTACAGATGATGACAAACAAGACTCACAACCACCAATAGAAATACCTGATGCGGACGAGCTTGCTTCCATTGGAGTAGGATTGGTGGCGTATTATACATTTGATGATGAGACAGGTGATGACAGCTTTCCCAATCATTATGATGCAGCATTGATCAATCTCCGGACATAATAATTTCTGATACTCCGTCGGACAAGGGAAAAGCTGTTTATCTGAAATAGGCGGAGAAACAGTATATCAACATACCTTATAGCTTTTCAAAAACACCATTTATTCTGCGAGCATGTGGATCAAGGATTATGAAGCGGGTATTTTTCTATCGGCTGTAAATATAGACAAGGCTCTGGATTATCCTTGCTTTGTTACCCATACATCTAGTGGAATATTTGAACTTTATTCCAATAACTGTGGAAAACCGAGCCTCTCCTATTCTTTCTCCTATCCGTTCAGCTTACTACAGGACGGGAATGACATATGGTTGTTTTCAGTCATATTCCCAGTAGTGACGGTTCAAGCTGTGAGAAGAAATTATATGTGGACGGTAAATTTGTAGTCAACTGTGAAGTCGTCTATGGTATTCCCATCCCAATCAAAGTGTAGATCAGTGGTGACTGTGACGGGCATTATACCAGTTCTTCTACTGATATGAAGCTTGACAATATCCGTATCTATGACCGTGTGCTGGAAGCGGAAGAGATAACCACTATTTATAGCATAGAAAGCATACAGTAAAAATAAGAAAAGATGGATGAAGAACAAAGAAAGCTAGAGCACTATAAGTTGATATTTGCTCATTTTAGCTGGATAGAGCAAAGATATCATATATGGATGAACTATTATTCCCTGTTTGATGGTGCTTTACTTGTTGCATATTGTACGATATTGGCGAGTAAAAAGTGGAGATGGAAGGGAATATTTCTAATAAGAGATTATTAGCAGCCAATTGAATTTAGAACAAATTAAAAATCAATAATCTTGACCTATTTGTTCCGAATCATTTCTTTGTCATTTTGAAATTTAGTTTTATCAATGAGATGCTCAATATTTGTAGCACTTCATATGAATGCCTATCAAATTACATATCGTATTGGATAATTATTACTGGACAATAAGTGCATATTATGGCATGTATCGGTATTTGAATGGAATTTTCTGTACTACTTTAACTATTGAAAAACAGGCATACCCACCAGGATTCTTATAAAGTTTGACAGCATAAAAAGAAGATATATACGTCACATTGGTTTGGTTATGAATATGAACTCTCTTTTTTGTTCTTCATCCCAATATCCAACCTGTTTGAGTGATTCTGGATAATATTTTTTAGAATAAAATCTGCAACAGTACACTTGTGTTTGAAAACATATTATTGGGTACCTATGCTTCTATTGGATGGATTTGTATTGACAGTTCTTTTTTGCTTTGGCAACATGTATGTTTCAATATGATAAATCTTACAGAATATCTTAAACTTATTTTAAAATAATCAAGAGATAATAAGAACTTGGTTTATAAGGAGTCTTATATATTGCTTTTTAATAGTGTACGGAAGTTCTGTGATATGGAAGAAAGTGATCAGTGTTTCTATAATGCATTTTCTTTAATACCACTTTTTTCTTATGGAATTTAGCTTACTAGAAAACTAAAACACACAGGTAAATAATTATTAAATTGAAAAGATAAACATTATCGCTGGTTCGAATATATAATTTACACACTTTTGACGTCTTGGCTAACCAAATAGTAAGCATATTTTTAAAGATATGACGATTTATTCTGATTTGCTCTTGTCAGCAATAACTTTGACACGTTTTGTCCATTTTTAAATAATAACATTTGAAATGATGAACAATAAAGGCAACGATTAAATCCTACATACTTCACGATTGGAAAATTGAACGACCAGTAAAGCAAGTATTTGATTTCAAGCAGATACAATACTTACATATTTGTCACCAATATACAAGTGTACAATAATGTGGTTAAACTAATTCTTGTCTAAGACTTATATTGGTTGAACGAAAGCGTATTTATCTTTGTGCATCTGCAAATCTCCTTTTTGGGATGCAAAAGTGTAAATTGAAATCCGTTTAATCGGAAAATATCGGCAACTGGCTAAGTTTCAATCATTTTAAATCATGATTTTATATTTTAATGATGCAGTAATGAATTTCGATGAAAAATTATCGAAGTATTGTGAATTTATATCAATACATTTTATATATTTGCAAAAAGAATATGAAATAACCTTTAAATATGAATCGGTTTATTAATATATGGTCAGTTATGGAATCAGTTCTGAATACGATAAAGAAACAGCCATAAAAAATAATAATCTAATAAACAACTATTTTATGAAAAACTCTTCCTAATATCTACTTTCTAGCCTTCATTCATCAACTATTGGATTCACTAAAAAAGTCTTGTTTGGCTAGAATTAATATTCTACAGATACTTCAAATGTAAATTTGAAATGATAGACTTTTTAAAGCGAACTCACCATTAAATTTTGTTGAAAAATAAAGAAGGTTGGAGGATTCTCCTTCTTCTTTTAAACTAATCCTATTTATGAGTAGAAATTTATTTGTAAAATTCTGTATCGCAGCCCTTCTGTTTGATGGCGGTGCAGTACTAGCTTCTAGCCATAGTAGTACAATAAAATCTCACTATGAAGCTGTAAAAGGAATGCAACAAAGCAACAAAGAAGTGACCGGTGTCGTAATCGATGAAATGTCCATACCTATGATCGGTGTGCAAATTCAAGTGAAAGGTACAACAACAGGCGTTGTCACAGGAATAGATGGTGACTTTACACTAAAATGTAAACCAGGTGACGTGCTTATCCTTTCGTATGTGGGTTACAAAACCATTGAACATCCTTATAAGGGAGAAAAGGTTTTATCTATCAAGATGTCTCCCGAAATGGAAAATCTGGATGAAGTGGTTGTTATCGGTTACGGTAAGCAAAAGAAAAATTCTGTAGTCAGTTCTGTAAATTCTATTGGCAAAAAAGAATTAGCTGTAACAGCTAATCGTAACTTAACTAACGCATTGGCGGGACAGATACCAGGTTTAGTGTCTATTCAGCGTTCTGGCGAACCAGGTTATGATAATTCAGAATTCTGGATTCGTGGCCAAAGTTCATTTAGTGGAGGAACCACTCCTTTAGTACTGGTTGATGGTGTGCCTCGTAACATGGCAGATATTGAAGTCGATGAAATCGAAAGTTTCACATTACTAAAAGATGCTGCAGCCACTGCTGTTTATGGTGCTGAAGGTGCCAATGGTGTAATCTTAATTACTTCTAAACGAGGAACTAGTGATAAACCAAAAATATCATTCCGTGCGGAAGGTACATTTCTTCAACCTACTCGTCTGCCTGAATTCCTAAATGCAGAACAAACTTTGACTTTGTATAATGAAGCTTTGATAAACGAAGGCAAGGATCCTATTTATGATCCGTCCCTTTACCGACCTGGCGCTGACCATGACTTGTATCCGGATACAGACTGGGTTGGCACAATGCTGCGCGACTACACTTACAATATGCGCTATACGCTAAACGTACGAGGTGGTGCAGAGCGTGCACGCTATTTCGTGTCAGGTGCTTTCTTCCAAGAAAATGGTATCTTCAAGGAGGGTAAAGGTAATAAATATGATAACAATATCGGCTTGAAGCGCTATAACTTGCGAAGCAATATTGATTTTGATGTGAGTAAAACAACATTAGTAAAAGTGGACTTGAGTGGTCAGTATCTACAAACCAATTATCCGGGTGTGGGCACGGCGACTATTTTTCAACAAATCTGTCGTACTCCGTCTTTCTTAATGCCTCCTGTTTACTCAGATGGTACCATCGCTGGCCACCCGCGTCCTTCTAGCAATCGTGTAAATCCATATAACTCATTGATGAATTCAGGCTATTCAAAAGAGTGGCGTACTTCAATTCAGTCAAAAGTAGAATTGAATCAAAAGTTGGATTTCGTGACTAAGGGATTGAGCTTCCGTGCATTGATAAGTTTTGATGCAGATATGACCCACACCGCTAAACGTACAAAAACACCGACACAGTTCGTGGCTACTGGACGCGATGAAAATGGCAAGCTGATTTTTAAACAGACTGTATCAGGTAGTGAAAATTTGACTGAATCATTGGGTAACTCTTCAGACAAGAAGATTTATTTTGAAACTTCATTCAACTATAACCGCACATTTGCCAACATTCACGATGTCGGTGCCATGTTCCTATATATGCAAAAGGAAACACAATACCACAACAATGCATTGGCATTCAGAAAGCAAAGTTTGGTAGGACGCTTGACATATGGTTTCGATGGTCGTTACTTTGTAGAAGGTAACTTCGGTTATACCGGTAGTGAAACTTTCGCTAGTGGCAATCGTTTCGGGTTCTTCCCTGCAGTAGGTTTTGCTTGGTATGTGAGTAATGAACATTACTTCCCTGAAAAATTAAAGAATATAGTAAATAAGTTGAAACTCCGTGTCTCTTATGGTAGAACAGGTAATGACAATACAGGTGGTGAACGTTTCTTGTATCGCCAAACCATGCAGCAGAACGGCGGAGGTTATGACTTGGGATTTGGCTCTAATGGTTCACTTGGTGGCGTTGGAAACGGAATCATTGAAGGACGTTTCTCTGCCCCTTACTTGAGTTGGGAAATTGAAGATAAGCAGAATTATGGTATTGATTTAGGTTTGTTTGATAATCGAATCGATTTGCAATTTGATTATTTCAATAATAAACGCCATAACATTTTATTACAGCGTAAAACTGTGTCGAATGCAACAGGTTTCCAACAAATGCCTTGGCAGAATTTTGGTATCGTAAAGAACTCAGGTTTTGACGCAAGCGTTACCTTGAATCAGAATGTTGGAGATTGGAAACTGAGTGCTCGTGGTAACTTGACTTACGCTCACAATAAGATTGTAGAGTATGATGAAGTACCCCAGCCTTACGAATGGATGCAAGTGACAGGTACCAGCATTGGTATGTGGAACCTATACATTGCTGATGGCTATTATTCATTTGATGACTTTATCATTACCGGTGAAGGAAAAGATCGTGTATATGAACTTAAGGAAGGAGTGGTTTCTGGTTTGACAGCTGGTGTGCGTCCGGGTGATATCAAGTACAAAGATTTGAATAATGACGGTGTAATTAACCAATACGACCAAGTTCGTAATATTGGTAATCCGAAAGACCCAGAATTGGTTTACGGTTTTGGTTTCAATGCTGAATACAAAGGATGGTATGCTGGTATCTTCTTTCAGGGTGCAGGTAAAACTTCTACTGTATTGGGAGGCGATAATAGTGCGGCGTTCTTTCCGTTTGAATGGGGTATTGATGAATCCTCTCCGCGTTCTGCGGTACTTGATCGCTGGACTGAAGAGAATCCAAATCCCAATGCAATGTTTCCACGATTACATTCTTCAAGTTTTGCCAACAATACGGCTCCTAGTACACATTGGCTACGAGACGCTAGTTTTATCCGTTTAAAGAATATAGAATTGGGCTATAACTTTGACAAGAAGATGTTAAGTAAGATTGGCTTCACAGCTATGCGTATTTATTTGCAAGGAAATAACTTGTGTGTATGGGATAACATTAAGATGTGGGACCCTGAATTAGGTAATACCAATGGTGGTTTCGGTTATCCTCTTAACCGTACCTTTACTTTAGGATTTGACTTTTCATTCTAATTTAACTCGTAAAACATTATGAAATTATTAAGATATTTTACATATTCTGTTTTGCTGTCAGGAGCTTTAACAGTCTCATCATGCAAAGACTACTTGGATGTATCTGACGATTTGGCTGCAGAACTGACTTTGGAAGAAGTTTTTAACAATGCTGCTTTTTCCAAGCGTTTCCATCGTAACATTTACTCAACTATTCCTAATCCGTCACACATCATTTTGGACAATTCGTATGCAGGATTAAATGGTTTGGATAATCCGTGGCCTGGTGTATCTGATGAATTGAAATGTGCTCAGGGTAACGTAAAGGATGTAGCATCTGTGGGGTATACAGCTGGTAATGCTCAGTTCACCCGTTGGCATCTTTACAAACAAATCCGTCAAGCAAATATCTTTATGCGAGATGCTCATACTTGTGGCTCAAAAGAAACGGGTGACTATATTAATGATTCAGAACTTGCACAATTAAAAAATGAAGCTCGCTTCCTGCGTGCATATTATCATTACTTGTTGTTCGAATTGTATGGTCCTGTACCTATTATGCAAGATGTGATTGATTCAAATGCTACCGATTTGGATTTTGCTCGTGCTTCCGTAGACGAATTAGTGGAATTTATTGATTCAGAATTGCAAGCTTGTTTGCCTTTGTTGCCTGACCAGGAAGAAAGTTCTGAACGTGCTGCAGCCCCAACTAAAGCTGCTGCTTATGCTATTCGAGCTAAATTGTTCGTATATGCGGCCAGCCCTCTTTTTAATGGTGGTTATGCCGAAGCTGTGGCTTTAAGAGATAAGGAAGGAAAGCAGTTGTTTCCAAATGCTGATGAAAGCAAATGGCAAAAAGCTGTCAAAGCATTGGAAGATCTGTTTACTTATCTGGATGGTCAAGGTAGAAATCAATTGTATATTGTACGCAAGAGTGATGGTTCCATTGATCCGTATGCTTCTCTGTATGGAATAAACTTCGATTTTCTGGATAATAGCAATACAGAAGCCTTGTGGTATTCTTCCAAAAACGCATGGGGTGCAGTCAATGGTGAAGGTCGTGAAAGAAGATGTACACCGAGAGCAGTTTATCAAGGTTTCAGTTGCGTAGGTGTGGTACAAGAAATGGTAGATGCCTATTTTATGGCCGATGGTAAAAGCATTGATGAATCACCCTTATATGACAGAAACACAGAATATGAATTGGATGAGAATGATATAGCCAATATGTATAAGAATCGCGAACCACGCTTTTACATGGATATCACTTATTCTGGTATTGTTTGGCAAAACACCGAAGAACAGGGTGATCCGAAGAAAATTTACTTCCATAAAGGTAGCGGTGATGATAATTCAAAAGCGGATAATTGCTATACAGGCTATTTGCTGTATAAGGGTATGTGCCATGAATTGTTGAATACAGGTAGTTTCAAGAAACAGCAGTACAGACCAGGTATTCTTTTCCGTTTGGCAGACTTTTACCTGCTTTATGCAGAAGCTTTGAATCATGTAGATCCAAACGACTCTCGTATCTTGGAGTATATTGATAAGGTGCGCGAACGTGCGGGTATCGCTAAGTTGGCGGATATTTCACCGGAATTGAAAGGTAATTATGAGAAGCAGTTTGAAGCAATTCGCCATGAAAGACGTGTCGAATTATTTGCCGAAGGACAACGTTATTTTGATGTTCGTCGTTGGATGCTCGCTGACAAGGATGGAGATTGTAGACAGGGTGGTAAGTTCTATGGTATGAACATGATGGGTAATGATCCACAAGAGTTTATGCAAAGAACATTCTTTGAAGAACGTCAGTTTGAAAAGAAGATGTACTTGTATCCGATTCCTTTAAGCGAAGTGAGCAAATCACAAAAGTTGATCCAGAATCCAGGTTGGTAAAGCTTTCTGTGGATTGGATGCTATAATTTTAAGGAGGTGTGTCAAAATGCACATCTCCTTTTTTATGCACAAAACTCCGACTTTCACAAGCTATGGCTTTGTTATTATCTAAAGATTTTTATATTTAAGCATACAATTTATACTATAGCAAAGATACATTTTCGTCCTTACAATCCCAGCCAAACAGTGCTTTTTCCGCTAAAAAAATTTAGTTTCTCGTAAAAAATAGCTTTTTCAGTATTTTTCAGTCAATTATATAAAATATGGGTGAGTGGAATATACATTAATTATATGAAGTCGATGAGTACTGTTTATAAGTTTCATTCTTATTTTCCATGGAACATAAAACAGCATGAGTATGGTATTATTATGGTTAAGGGAATGTTTGGTTAATGTGTTTTTACCGATATTTATTGGCTATGTACAGTTTAACCGTTCGGGTTGTTTGACTTATGACTTTTTATGAAGCATCTTCTCGATTTGTGATAAAATAACTTCAAGGCCGGTCGGATTCTTTTAATTCTTCCGGCCTGTTTTTATTATTACACCAGAAAACACAGTATATCATTTAGAGTATTCCAAAAAAACTGGTAATGCCTGAGAAACGTCTGTAATAGCGGTCTGATGTGCTGCACGGCATAAATATGGCAGTAACATCTTCATCAGTGGAAAGAAGCCAGAATGCTTGTGAGAGGTATTCTGTACAGCCGTCTTTTCCATTCTTGAAATCATATATTTTTTGTACGAATGCTAACCGGTCGTCACAAAACCGGCTTTCAAAGCGTTTGGGGAAATAATAGCCGGCAAACACGCAGCGAATGTTCCCGAATGAAAACAATCGCAACGGACGGATTTATCAAACAGCTCAGGACAAGTCAGCACATATAACAGCGGTGCATGAGGATTTCCTGCTATAATGGCTTGACGTAACGTTTTCTCCCTGTCTTCCCACTCGCTGCAGGCTGCTGCATATTGGCATAGAACCTTGCCGCACTTTTTCCTCCAATATTGTCCGTATATCCAGAGAACGATAACCGCTAGTTATAATGTTGCATTGATTATCAGTTCCATATTTCCTGTTTTTTCGGACAGATTGCCCGGGATAAAAATACTGTTTTTTCCGGTAAAGAAACAGACTTTTAGCCATTCTTTTAATTTGCTTCCCCAAACAGACCGGTCTCTGACATCTGATGACATCTGATGCCGTTTGATGACATCCTTTTGCCCACGACTTTTCCTTCCCGTATTTTCGTGCCGGACAAAAAAAGCAGAGTTTATGGAATTTGTATGTATCGAAGCTAAGGCATTCATGGAAATGAATGAGGCTTTGGAAGCCGTTGAAAAGAAAATACGTGAAACATGCGGAAGAGTCATCTGTAGTATGGATGACTGGATTGACAACCAGGAAACGTGTATGCTTATGAATGTCTTACCCCGAAAGCTGTTGCAACTTCGGAGAAGCAGGATTATCCCTTACAGCCATATAGACCGCAAGGTATATTACAGGCGTCAGGATATTATACGTTATTTGGAAAACAGTATTCACCATGTACTACCTAAATCCTTATGACTCAATTCATACAGACTAAAGAAAGCCCTGAGATTATACGTTTTTTTTCGGAACATAAGCACCCTGTCCAAAATGCTGGATGATCAGGAGAAAAAACTTCGTCCGGTTCTGAACGGAGAACGTTACATTACCGACAGCGAGTTGGCGGAGAAATTGAAGCTGACACGAAGGACGCTGGCTGATTACAGAATGAACGGCAGGCTGCGCTATTACAAAGTAGGAGGCAAATTATTATATAAGGAAAAGGACATTCTTGTTCTGTTGGAAAAAACAGGGTGGAAACATTTGATCATTGGTAATACCCGTTTTCAAGTATCACGACATAAACATAAGAAAGTTATGGAAACTATTAGAAGAGAAGGTTTCATGGCTTTCTTATCACAGAATTGGCAGATTATAAGTTTTTTATCTTGGAATCATATATCGGTCAGCATTTCTATTTCTTACATGTAAAGGTAGCCTTTTGCTTCTGATGCGCAAGGCGGTCCTTCGGACTGGTTGGCTGAAAAAATCATCCTCGCTTCGCTGCGGTATTTTTTCGCCAAGCCTTGCACTATCAGAGCAAAAGACAAATGTATGACATGTAAGAGATAGAAATACCGGCTTTGCCAAAGCCGAAAATGTTTAATCACAAAATAAGAAAATTATGATTCAGACAACAAACAAGTATAGCAAAGAAACTTTCATCCGCCTGAACTACTGGTATGATCGGATACACGGACTTGTACAGGAAGATATAGATAAAGTGAATACCATGGTGGAACACATCGAAAATACACGCTCCGACCGGTATCCACGGACAGGAGACAACCTGTTCTTTGTTTCCGGTTATGGTGAGCGTTCCCGGCTGTTCTTTATAGATGCCGTGTATGGAGATGACATTATACTCCGGGATTTTTCCCGTGTTCCATTCGTGTCCCGTGACAAAGAGGGTATCAAATGCGATATGCATGGCGGTGAGTGTCTGTTGGTAAAGGCAGGCGATGTAAGGTTCAAGGTATGGACTACCGGCCGTTTCAAGCATTGGGGCCATTACGGAGCGTGTGAGAACGGAGAGCTTTACTACGATGCGAAAGTCGGTTTGTGGGAGTGTACAGCATCCGAACAGCTGGAAAGCCGGGAATGGTTCAAAATCCATATCCGCAAAAACACCCGGCCGGGCGAGGATATGTACGTCGGAGAAATATCCTGTAAGGATGAGGATGGACTCAAACAGTTTGTCAACGACCATGAAGGTACCATATTCGCAGAAGAGGATTCTCAGGAAATGGTCATGCTGTGTTTCAGGCATTCCGACATGAGGATTTCCCCGGAAGAATGGGAAAAGATGGATTGTCCGGTATCCATGCGTGAGATATACGGACAGATGCAGGAAGTAAAGATTGTAAAAGACCATAAAACGCATCTGACCACATTCTACTATTAACACAGTATCGCCACATGAAAAATCACCCTTGTTTCCTCCTGCCACATATGACAGGAAGGAAACAAGGGTATATCATCAGGCAGTCTTTTCAATACTTCTATTAGATATGGAGCAGATTGTCCTTCCCGCACAAATATTCATTCAGATCCTTATATCCGGAATATTCATGCGAAAGATCGCATATACGGATTCCGTATTTCTGGCTCAGCGGAAATATCTGGTTGGTAAGTTTTAAAATTAGCTATCTTTGCTTACCTTTGTTTTATGAAACCCGAACGACTCCTTCGTGCCATCCTTCCGGATGTGCTTATAGACAACTTTAATATTGTCAATTTCGACAAAAGTGCTGACCGTTTTGATATTTATCTTGATGAAAAAAAAGTTCAGCTAAAAGAAGATAAGACCAACCCGGATATCATATCCTATGGTTTTGGTGAGTATCGTACAATCCAAGACTATCCTATTCGTGGTCGCGCCACTTATCTCCATGTTCGTAAACGTAAATGGCTTGACAGGTCTTCCAATGAAATCTTCAGTTATGACTGGGATTTATCCGAGTTTGACGGTACACGGCTGAATTCTGAGTTCGTTTCTTTTTTAAAAGAAGGAGATTGAATCTACTCCTGTGAGCATCTGTGTGCTTGCGGAACGTTATGGCGTAAAAGGGCAGACTCCTCGTAAACAATACAAGGAGAAAATCAGTGATTACCGGAACTGGGATCAGCTCGAACATGCGCATGACTACCTCCTTTATCCTGAAAACATTGGAGAAAACCTTTCTTTGGATGAAACTTGCCTGAGCAATGGAGATGTTTATACGATTCTGACCAATAAAGCAGCTAAAGGCCGTAAGGGGGCTTTAGTTGCAATGGTTCGTGGAGTGGCCACAGATGCGGTAAGCGGAATCTTGCGCAGGCTTCCGCACCGGAAACGGCTGTCTGTCAAGACTGTCACTACAGATTTATCTTCAGCCATGATGCTGACAGTCAGAAAGGTGTTTCCTGCCGCAAAGCTGATCAATGACCGTTTTCATATACAGCAGCTCATGTCTGAAGCTGTTGACCAGTTAAGAATACGCTATCGGTGGAAAGTACTTGATGCGGAAAATCAGGCTATCAGGGAGCACCGTCAAAAGAAGAAAGAAGCAAAGAGTAAGGCGGAAAGGGAGAGAATAGGGAAATGGGAGCCTGAAAGAATGGAGAACGGAGAAACCCTGCCACAGATAGTAAGCAGAAGCAAGCATATTATACTGAAACACTGGAGCAAATGGAATGAACAGCAAAAGACCGGGGCTGCCATTCTCTTTGATAAATTCCCCAAGCTTCCGGAAGGATACAGCCTTAGCATGAAACTGACAGACATCTTCAACAAGAAGTCAGGTCCCGATGAAGCAAGGCTAAATCTCGCAAGATGGTACAATGAAGTGGAAAAGTTTGACTATATGGAGTTCAACAAGGTACTTGATACTTTTTCAAACCATAGTACGACCATCATAAATTATTTTGAAGAACGATTGACAAATGCTTCAGCGGAGTCGTTCAATGCTACAATCAAAGCTTTTCGAAGCCAGTTAAGAGGGGTGGCTAATGTGAAATTCTTCATGTTCAGACTGGCTAGGCTATATGCTTAAAAGAAAGCTTGCCAACCGGGAAAATCCGCTGACGAGACGCTTACTGATATACAAAATTTGAATGAAGAAAGGCTGTACAAATAAAATCAACAAAAAGCTGAAAAACAAAGGTTTACACTTGTACATAGAAAATGAATTCTTTGTCAAAAATTTATTTGTACCGATTAAAATGCTAAAACGCTGATAATTAAACATGTTTCGATGTTGCATCATAGATAAGTGGTGATTACCAACGATTAGCATTTGGAAAATCCATCGCAATCTGCCCTTGAAAACCAAGCGATTTTGCTCCCTTTCGTCAAAATAGACATTTCCTTTAAAAACAATATAAAAACGCCCCTGCCAAACATTGTCCGACAGGGGTGTTTTTCGTAGATTTGATTCCCGTCTTGACCGGTGGGGTAAAACCATTTCTACTATGACAACAAAGATAGCAAATATTCTCCAATGCTATGCATTGGGGATGGAGATAAAGCAAATAAGCAGGAGTTTTGAGCTATCCCGCAACACAGTGCGCAGATATGTGCGTCTGTTCCAAAAGTGTGGCATTCCGATAAAGGAGTTGGCATCAATGCCTTCTTCCCGCATCCAAGAAATGTTCTCCGAAGGGGTTAGCCGTAGTCAGATTCCATCACAACGCCAACTTGAGCTGGAGGCACTTCCACCCGAGTACTCCGCCCGTCTTAGCCGCCGAGGGGTAACGGTCAAATCCCTGTACAAAGAGTATCACAAAACACGCCCTAATGGATACAAACATGCCAGTTTCGGTAATTATCTCATGCGTTACCGGATGGTGACTCATGTCGTGGGGCATATTGAGCATTATGCCGATGACCAAATATACATTGACTTTGCCAGTGACAAGTTTGAGGTCATTGACAATGAAAACGGTGAATGCCGTAGCGTTGAAATGTTTGTGTCCATACTCCCCTGTAGCCACTATACCTATTGTGAGGCGGTCTGGTCCCAGTCAAAACAAGATCTGATCAAGGCATGTGAAAACGCACTTCATTTTTACGGCGGTATTCCGATGGCAATCGTACCTGACAACCTCAAAGCAGCAGTAGCCCGCAGCAACCACAACGGTCCGGTAATCAACGAGGAGTTTGCGGCATTTTCCGAGCATTATGGATGTACCGTATACCCCGCACGGGTACGCCATCCCAAGGACAAGGCGTTGGTTGAAAATGCCGTGAAACTGCTTTACCGGCAGTATATGCAGATGTCGAAGAGCTTGTGTTCAACTCTCTGGAATCTTTGAATGTGGCCATTTTCGAATCGCTCTCAGCCTTTAACAGGCGCAGGATGAACGGACGTTCCCTGTCCAGACGCGAACAGATTGAAGCCGAGTACCTCCGCCCACTTCCCGCCATACGCCACCAGATGAAGGAGCAGCGCTCTGCAACGGTAATGCGGAACTGCTATGTAACTTTCAAGCTTCACCATTACAGCATGCCGAAAGAGTATATAGGCAAACGTGTCGAAATTGTCTATGATGCTGACACGCTGAAGATATACCATGGTCTGCGCCTAGTGACCACACATCAGCGTGATGATACGCTTTATGCCTATACAACTAAGGCCCCCACAGACTGCCCGGACGCCATGGGAGCTATGAAAATAAAATAAACTTAATCATATATTAATCTTTTCAAAGGTCTGTAATCCGGAGTTGCCAAAAGGCAACAGCAGCTGCTGCAGCCACATTGAGCGAATCCACTCCATGCGCCATAGGGATACGGACTACATAATCAGCTTCAGCAATTGTCTTGTAAGGAAGCCCATCCCCTTCTGTTCCCATCACAATAGCCAACCGAGGTTCAGCCGCCAATATGGGATGATCTATAGAGATAGAATCATCAGTCAACGCCATGGCAGCAGTACGGAAACCAAACTTGTTCAAATCGCCAATCGTACCATTCAACCATGTCCATGGAACCAAGAACACCGAACCCATAGACACCCTTACCGCACGGCGATTCAACGGATCGCAAGAATTGCGTGTCAACAAAACAGCATCTATCCCAAGAGCAGCTGCCGAACGGAATATCGCCCCGATATTGGTAGTGTCCACCACACCGTCAATGACTACAATCCGCCGGGTATCCCGGCAGATCTCTTCCATAGAGGGCAACACCGGACGACGCATAGCACATAATACACCACGTGTCAGAACATAGCCAGTCAACGTAGCCAACAACTCTCTATCACCCGTATAAACGGGCACATCACCACAACGCTTGATAATGTGAGCAGCACTACCAGAGATATGCTTACGCTCACACATAAGAGCAAGAGGTTCATATCCTGCATCCAAAGCCCTACTAATGACATTGGGGCTTTCGGCTATAAACACCCCTTTTCCAGGTTCCATACGCTGACGTAACTGAGCTTCCGTCAACATGCAGAAAACATCCACTCCAGGATGTGTCAATGATGATATTTCAATAATAGGCATACACTCTTATATTATGCTATTTCATTGCTTTTAATCTACATTCCAGTCTCCATTGTCACAGCTACTTTTATCACTCCATCTTGTCGGTTCTCAAAAATCTGGTAAGCCGTTTCTATCTGATCTAGCGGGAAACGATGTGTAATTAGTGGAGTGGTATCTATTTTTCCCATCTCTATCAAGCGAAGTATCTCAGCACAATCGCAACCATCTACGCCACCAGTTTTGAAGGTTAGATTCTTTCCATACATATCCGGCAAAGGAAGAATCTGAGGACGGTCATAAAGAGCCACCAAAATAACGACAGCATTAGGGCGCGCACATTCCCATGCCAAGCGAAATGTATCCTCCCCTCCTGCCACTTCAAAAACTACATCCGCACCACCGTGTGGACTACTTTGCAATACAAATTCCTTACATTCTTCTGGAGTGACAACTTCTACCTGCGGATAATGTTCCCTAACAAACCGAATTCTTTCAGAGGATTGTTCACAAACAACAATGCGCTGCGGCTTTCTCAGCATCACACAAAGCAAAGTACAGATTCCCGTAGGTCCCGCACCAATGACAAGCACCGTGTCTTCTTCGGTAATCTCCGAAATGCGAGCAGCCCAAAATCCTGTAGCAAGGATATCTCCTACAAACAAAGCTTGCTCATCACTCACGGAATCGGGAATGAGATTCAAGCCTTGATCAGCATAAGGTACGCGAACATACTCCGTCTGCCCCCCATCAATCCGACATCCCAAGGCCCATCCCCCATTAGGATCAGCACAATTATTCACATATCTATGCCGGCAAAAAAAACATTCTCCACAAAAGGTTTCCACATTGACGGTAACTCGATCGCCTGGTTTGACTAATTTAACATCACGTCCTGTCTGCTCCACAATACCCACCATTTCATGCCCCACTGTTATTCCGGGAACAGCACGTGGCACACCACCATGTTTAATATGCAAGTCACTGGTACAAATACTCCCGAGAGTAACGCGCACAATAGCATCACGCGAGTCTCTCAACTCAGGCTTCGGTTTCTCTATCAATTCAAATTTTCCCTGTTTAATATAAGTATATGCCAACATGATATTTCCTTTTCTTCTTTAATGGTTATCTTTATAAAACGACGCAAAGATAATATACAAACATAAATAACAGCCACCATTTGCTGACAAAATGGCTTTCTTTATCACTTTACCTTGCTTCTCAACTGCAAACAAATTTTACAAAGGTTTAAACACATCTCGATATTCATTAAAATTATCTTCACAGATTTAAATTCATTTCATTTCCGGCTGACATTTTGCCATCAGGCATATACTTTGCAAGAACATCAGTGTATTTCCAAAAACGACAAGATAAAAAAATCAAAAAGCAGTCTAGTAACAATTTAAAATATAGGAGATTATAATTATGATGCCGACTAGAAAGTATAACAATCAGAATTGGTTACCAAGTATTTTCAACGATTTCTTTGATAATGAATGGTTGACAAGAGCCAACGCTACCGCCCCTGCAATTAATGTCATTGAAAGTGACAAAGATTATAAAGTAGAGGTTGCTGCTCCGGGTATGACTAAAGAAGATTTCAATATCCACATCAGCGAAAACAACGAACTAGTGATCTCAATGGAGAAAAAGAATGAAATAAAAGAGGACGACCATCACAACAGAAGATATTTACGTCGTGAATTTTCTTACTCTAAGTTCGAACAAGCTTTGATTCTTCCTGAAGATGTGGTTAAGGAAAAAATCAGCGCCAATGCCAGCAATGGTGTTCTGACCATTGATTTGCCTAAACGCACTCCTGAAGAAAAAGCCAAAGTGAACAGAGTCATCGAAATTCATTAATCACAGATTTTGAATATTTACAATCAGACAGTTTATAAGGTACATCTATAACATGCTATTATTTTGCATGATATAAAAGTGTGCCTTATATATTGTCCGATTGTCATAAAATCAACATATTTGCATCAACACTTTCTGCGGATTTCCACCATGCTTTTCAGCGTTTCTTCCCATCTTTCCCCTAAAAAAAGTCCAACTCTATTACAATTGAACTTCAAATTCAGGACAAAACTGAAAAAAGCCAGTTTAAATTTTCCTTCAAAAAATGCTGAACAACATTAAAACAGAAACTAAGATGAGTAGGCTTCTTTTTTATTATACAAGCATTAAAATCACATATTTTTAGTATTTTTGTACCCAAATTCACCATATAAAACAAACCAATAAAAAGAGGATGAAAGCATCAGTACGTTTAGTTCGTTTTGCTACAATAGGAACCTTAAATTACCTTATTACCATGTTAGTGATATGGATTGTGATGAGTTACTTCTCATTCAAAGGAAAATATATAGTAGCAAATATTATGGCATATCTCATCGCTCAAACCCATAATTTTATATGGAGCAAATATTGGATTTTTCCTTCCAGCAATCCCCAAAACAGTCTTTGGCAACAAATAATGCTCTTTTGTACCGCTTTTGGTATTGCCTATGGCATACAACTTCTTTTTGTGATACTGATGATAGAAGCAATAGGAATCAAAGAATTTACAGCACAATTTATTGGAATAATAATATATGGAGCTGTTAATTTTATGGTAAACAATAGAATAACATTCCGATAAATATATTTCAAAACTTATGGCAGACAATTATATAGAAAGGCAATACGAACAATATGAAGCCCGAAAGGCTGCATGGGAAAAAAAACGTAAACAAGGAAAGAAGAAAACGATTTCCGTCAAGCCTCAACCAAAGGACCTGACAGACAATACAATCAAACTTCCTAGAAAAGCATTCATCACAGGAGGTGCCGATGGCATAGGGAGAAACATTGTGAAAGCTTTCTGCAACTCACAATACCAAGTCGCCTTTTGTGACAAAAATGAGGATTTAGGAATACAGACAGCCAAAGAGACCGGAGCAATTTTTTATCATGCCGATGTAAGTAATAAAGAATCCCTTGAGAACTGTATGCACGAGCTTTTTGAAAAGTGGGGGGATATGGACATCATTATTAACAATGCCGGAATAAGCGAATTTTCTCCCATCACGGAAACCAGCGTGGAAGATTTTGATAAAATTTTGTCCATCAATCTGCGACCTGTATTTATCACCTCACGCACATTAGCTTTGCATCGCAAATCCCAAGCAGAAAATCACCCGTATGGCAGAATTATCAATATCTGTTCCACCCGTTATTTAATGAGCGAACCGGGAAGCGAAAGCTATGCGGCTTCCAAAGGAGGAATCTATTCACTGACCCATGCACTTGCTTTATCCCTTGCCGACTTTCATATCACCGTAAACTGTATTTCGCCGGGATGGATTCAGACCAATGATTACGAACGGCTACGCCCAGAAGATCATGCCCAACATCCATCAAGACGAGTAGGCAAACCAGAAGACATAGCACGTATGTGTTTATTTTTATGTCAAGAAGAGAACGACTTCATCAATGGACAAAATATCATCATCGATGGTGGAATGACCAAAAAGATGATTTATTTAGAATAAAACGAACTAAAGAAAATATCTATAATGAATAAATAATCACTCATGAAAATACATCATATCGCCATTTGGACATTTCATCTGGAAAAGCTAAGGGAATTTTATACTCGTTACTTTAACGGAACAAGTAATGAAAAATACATTAATTCCCAAAAAGGTTTTGAATCTTACTTTATTTCATTTGAAAGTGGTGCTACATTAGAGTTGATGAGTAGGATTGACGTGCAAAATATCCCGATAGAAGAAAACAGACTGGGATTGACCCATCTAGCTTTTTCTTTTGAAAGCCAAGAAGCTGTCTTATCACTAACGGAACAGCTACGTACTAAAGGATACCATATCGTAGGTGAACCTCGCATTTCAGGAGATGGCTATTTTGAAAGTGTGATACTAGATCCAGACGGAAACCGGATAGAGTGTGTTTACAAAAAAGAGCAGGAATGCCCTCCTGAGGGAAATCATGTAATAGAAACTGAGCGACTTATTTTACGTCCTTTTACAGAGAATGATACAGAAGCTGTTTTTAACTGTTGCCAGAATCCCAACCTAGGAAATAATGCTGGTTGGAAACCTCATGACACACTGGAAGAATCTCTGAAAATTCTTCAAACAATATTTATACCACAAAAAGACACATGGGCCATCACTAGAAAGGAAGACCGGCTTCTGATAGGAGCTATAGGAATTCTACCAGACCCAAAGAGAGAGAATTCAAATGCCGGAATGATAGGTTATTGGTTAGATGAAGCCCAATGGGGAAAAGGATATATGTCTGAAGCCGTCTGTGCTGTCTTGGACTATGGCTTCAACAAACTAGGATTAACCTTGATCAGTGCAAATTGTTATCCTCAAAACAAACGTTCACAACGTGTTTTGGAGAAAATGGGGTTTACATACGAAGGCATTCTCCATCAAGCCGAAGTTAGCTATGATGACAAAATATATGATCATTTGTGTTATTACTTAGAGAAAAACAACCTAAAATAAGTTTTTCATTTTTACACAATCTCAAATGCCTATTCTATTTCATCATTAATTTTGTTAATCCCTAACTTCCCCCAAAGGATATATACGTGTCTAAAAAAATCAAAACAAAGCAATCGTTCTTGGGTAAAACATTTATCCAAGAACGATAAAAATACACCTTATTCTTCTTCGGAGATTATTTCTCATAAAATCAATTGAAATAATACAAGAAGATAGCGATGCCTTCAAGTGCCTTCTTCGGTTGGTCTTTTATCTCAATTGTAAATTTAATTTCAGCCTTGGCTACGCCACGCAAGTTCTGTAAAGAATGAAGACTTGCTACCATACGGATACTCTGACCTGCTAGGACAGCCTGTCCAAATTTCATCTTGTCCATACCATAGTTGATCATCATTTTCAGATTATTCACTTCTATAATCTGGTTCCACATATGTGGAAGCAACGAAAGGGTCAGGTAACCATGTACAATAGTACTATGATAAGGACTTTCCACTTTAGCACGTTCTGTATCTACATGAATCCACTGATGATCCAAGGTAGCATCTGCAAAAAGATTAATTCGGTCTTGCGACACTTCCACATAGTCGGAAATTCCAATCTGCCGTCCTAGCAGCTTCTCAAAATCCTCGTACGAATTAACAACAACTTTATCCATTATCTCTTTGTTTTAAAGGTTATACACTAATTGAATACAAAAATAAGAAAAAATAGTCCTATATTTGCACTTTATTCACACAAAAACTTCATTACAGATGAGAATTATCGAAAGAGAACAGCGTACCGCAGAACAAATGATCCGAATTTATTGTCGGTACAAGGAAGGCAATAAAGAGCTTTGCCCAACCTGTCGGCAGTTATTGCAATATGCACATAACCGGTTAAAGCATTGTACATTTGGTGAACAAAAAAAGACTTGCCGCAACTGTCCCATACATTGTTATAAACCAGAAATGAAGAAACGAATACAAGAAGTAATGCGGTATGCTGGTCCACGAATGTTTTTTTTTCATCCCATAACAACTATCAAGCATTTCATTCATCAATAAACAGAATGGACAGAGCACAGTTTTATAAAGAAGTATATAGCATTACAAAAGAAATCCCCTACGGCAATGTTTTTACTTACGGAAAAATAGCACAACTTATAGGTAATCCCCAATATTCACGAATGGTAGGACAGGCTTTATCTCATGCACCAAAAGAAGAAGACCTTCCTTGCCACCGGATAGTAAACAGCCAAGGAAGACTAGTTCCCAGCTGGCAGAAACAAAAAGAATTATTGGAAAAAGAAGGAATCACCTTCAAGCGCAATGGATGCGTCAACATGTCCAAACACTTATGGGACATTACTGGTTCACTCACATCGACAATAGGTATTAGCCCCACAAGTGCAACGTGGCAATAATTGCTCACTCAGTTCGTCCCGATAAAACTCATATAATTCACGATACATCGTTTCATAAAGTTCGGAAATACGATGTTCCAATTCTGTTTCATCCTCATAAATATGCTGAAACGGGTCATCAAAAGAAAAATGCTTCCAGTTTTTCACTTCCTTATTAAAATCACCCTCCACTTCCTTTGCTTCTTCACAAAGAGTAATCACATAGTCCCATGGTTGATGGCAATATATATCCACATCACTAGCTTTCTTACGAGAGCAATCGTATCCATTCTGTTCCATCACCCCTACCACTGAAGATGGTACCACTCTTCCCGGCAGAACTCCAGAGGTAAATATCTTTGTTCCATATCCAAAAGAAGATAATATCTTCTGTGCCATACGACTACGACATATGTCACTATTACTCACCAATAAAATATTCATCGCTATTCCTATATTTAAATTCAACAATTATTTTCATTCATCCCTACTAACATAAAACACTCTCAAAGTATAAACTAATATCCGATACCCAGCCCCATTCAAGTGCAAATCATCAATGGGCAAATTAGGGTTCAATTTATCATTCAACAACAATTTATCGAACACGTCTAAAATCACCAATAAATGAGATTTTAAGTTTTCCTTTCATACCTACCTCTTCACCAGTTTTTTTGGAGAGCCACTCCATGAACACCCCAAACAATAAACAATAGTTAAATCAAACCCTTCCATATTCTCTTCCAAATTTCTCGGTACCACTTCCCCTTCATCCGATACATAAACTAACAACCTTTCTTTCTTCTCATTTTTAACGTATAACCCTGCAATTTTGCATTGCGGACACAACAATTTTCTCATATCTATTTTCTCTTTTTATCCAAAACAACAAATTAACATCCAATTTTTCTTATAAATTTGCGGCAAAAATACGAAAAAAAAACAGTTGAATAGCATCTGTAGTGAATTTGCACAACATAAAAAGATTATTGGAAAGAAAATGCCTATCTTTGCTCAAAAATATAAAATCGCAAAATAAAAGTGTAGCTATGGAAATAAAATTAGACAGAAAAAAAGATCATATTGCGGCATCTGATTACAAAGAACAAATAACCGTCATAAAAACAACTAGCGATTTCAAAATAGGAAACAATGTAGACACGAACAAAATAGAAGGGAATTATATGGTAAAAAGAGAGAAAGAAACGCTTATAAAAATAATAGAACTTCGCAAATCTCAACGCGATATTATCCTAACTTTAAATCGTATCTCTATATTCCCCTTACAGACTGAAAAGCAGTCAACTGAAGTATTACAGGAATTAAACAAAAACTTTATCATTCATTCCGAGTTGTCCGCATAGTGACCTCACAAGAAAAACAAATCATTAGCAACTATATTAAACGAACTATGATACATTTTTTTAAGAATTCCATTGCCACTATAAAGTTACCCGATAAGTTCACTTATCCTTTTCACTATACCCCTCATCCACTTTGCATAATAGCGACTAAAGAAGTACAAGCCTATCTGACAAGTCAATCCCAATGGCAAAAAGAATTGCAACAAGGAAAAATGTTTGGTGTCCTAATTGTACAAACACCCGAGAATAAAATAGGTTATTTGGCTGCATTTTCAGGAACATTGGCTGGTAAAAACTGTCATCCTTTCTTCGTCCCGCCAATTTATGATTTGTTACAACCACAGGGATTCTTCAAAATAGAGGAAGAACGTATATCCGCCATCAATGTATGCATTAAAAAGACACAGAACGACCCTCGTTATATAGATCTACTCCGACAAATTGAAAAAGAGACAATACAATCCCAGCAGGAATTGACTGAAGCTAAAGAGTTGTTCAAATCCGCTAAAAAAAACAGAGAAATCCGGCGCAAGACAGGAATTCCCGATGCAAAGGAGTTAGCTGCAATGATACGTGAAAGCCAGTTTCAAAAAGCTGAATTAAAACGCATGGAAAAAATATGGAAAGAAAAAATCGCTTCACTACAAGCAGAAGCCGATACTTTCATCACAAAAATAGAAACGATGAAGATAGAAAGGAAAAAACGTTCTGCCACTTTACAAAGAAAGCTGTTTGAGCAGTTTCAAATACTAAACGCCCATGGAGAAACAAAAGATTTATGTCGTATTTTTGCACAAACTATACAAAAATTTCCTCCTGCCGGAGCCGGTGAATGTGCAGCTCCCAAATTACTCCAATATGCCTATAAGCATCAATTAAAACCTATTGCTATGGCAGAATTCTGGTGGGGAGATTCTCCAAAAGCAGAAATAAGACATCATGGATACTACTATCCTGCATGTAAAGGAAAATGCGGACCTATCCTAGGACATATGTTACAGGGACTGGAAGTGGAAGAAAATCCCTTGTTAAAAAAACATTATCATGAAATGCCATTAGAGATAGTATATGAAGATAATTACCTAGTCGTAATCAACAAACCAGCAGGAATGCTCTCGGTTCCAGGAAAAGGAGAAATAGACTCTGTCTATCAACATATAAAAATACTTTATCCAGATGCCACAGGTCCTCTGATAGTCCACCGATTGGATATGGCTACTTCCGGTGTGTTATTAATAGCCAAAAACAAAGAAGTACATCAGCACCTGCAAGCACAATTCAAGAATAGAATGATAAAGAAACGATATATTGCCTTATTGGATGGCAAGATTTCTTCTAAAGAAGGAACCATAATACTCCCCCTCCGTATGGATCCTCTTGACAGACCCAGACAAGTAGTAGACCATGAACATGGAAAAACCGCTATCACACAATATCAGGTTTTAAACGAACAAGAAGGAAACACACTTATTGCCTTTTATCCATTGACAGGACGGACACACCAATTAAGAGTACATGCCGCCCATCCGGAAGGATTACATTGTCCTATACGAGGAGATGAACTCTACGGACAAAAAGCAGACAGACTTTATTTACATGCTGAAAGTCTAGAGTTTGTTCACCCTGTAACAAAAGAAATAATTTTTGTAGAAAAGAAAAGTAATTTCTAATAGTTTTTGCTCAGAAAATTTATCTGTGGGTGCTGAAAGTTTTTTTCAGCACCTCACACACCAAATTAGTATTTTACCATTCCTGAAGTAGACATCCGTTTTATTCTTCCATACACATATATAAATGCGGGAATCAGAAAAATAACTGCAAATATCCATGCCGTAGGGTCACCAAAACAAACAGCTAAATAGCCCAAAATTGGTACTGCATAAAGACTGACCATTATACGGGCAATCATTTCGGATACCCCCGACAACATAGCCAAATTGGTAAAGCCCACCCCCTGAATGGAATAACGCAAGATACAAAGTAAGCCCAAAACCGGAAAGAAAGAAACGGAAATATGCAAAAACAATTCCGTATCTTTCAATATCTCCCATTCTGCTGGGTCAACAAATAACAAGGCAAAAGTACGTGCTCCCAACATCAAGACTACAAACATAAAACCACAATAAATAACCATCATTAATACACTCGCCTTGATTCCCAGCCAGATACGCTTCGGTTTTCCCGCACCGTAATTCTGTCCACTATAAGTAGCCATAGCTATACCCAGACTCTCAAGCGGACACATACAAAACATCTTAATACGCATAGCAGCCGTAAAAGCAGCCACACAAGCAGTACCCAATGCATTATTCGCACTTTGCAACATAATACTGCCAATAGCAGTAATAGAGAACTGCAATCCCATCGGCACACCGATATACAGTAAAGTCTTTGCCAACGCTCCTCGAAATTTATGCTCTGTCGGAGTCCCCTTCAGAATCTCAAAATGACGCATCATATACAAATAACACAATACAGCCGAAACCCCTTGTGAGAATACCGTAGCCACAGCTGCTCCCGCCACTCCCCAATCAAGTATCAAAATACAAAAGAGATCAAGCAAAATATTCAATATCGTAGAAAAAAGCAAAAACCAAAACGGAGTTTTGCTATCACCCAATGCACGAATAATACTTGAAAGCAAATTATAGAAAAAGGTACAGGGCACCCCGATAAAAGTAATCAGCAAATAAAGATAAGCATCCTCAAGAATATTCTCCGGAGTCTGCATCATCTGAAGAATATCCGAACAAAACATACTAGTTACAATAGCAATTACTACAGACATCACCGCTGCCAATTGTAAACTAACTGCCACAAAACGCCGCATCATACCATAATCCCTTGCTCCAAACTTCTGTGCGACAGGAATACCGAAGCCACCACAACAGCCATTGCAAAAGCCTAATATCAAAAACACCACCGAAGTGCTAGCTCCTACAGAAGCCAAAGCATTAATTCCAAGAAACTTACCCACAATAGCAGCATCCATCAAGGAATAAGTCTGCTGAAGTAAATTACCCAGCAATAAAGGAAAAGCAAAATTCAATATCAAAGGGAACGGACGTCCCGAAGTCATCTCTCTCGAAGTTGCCATAACATGAATGTATTGTAAATCCGAATACAAATATATATCATCCTTTGTAAAAATACATATTTCTAGAACTTCATTTCAATGAATACCCATTAATTAAATGATACATATCAATTTTTCTCGGAGAACTATCGTCTTTCCCAAAATCCTGAATAAAAAAGCAACAACACAGCAAACAATTCCAAACGTCCTATCAACATCAGGAACGACAATATCCATTTAGCAGCATCAGGCAACGCCGCCCATGAAAAAGCAGGACCGAATGCTCCTAGCCCCGGTCCCACATTGCCTAAGCTAGAAATTACTGTACTCATCGCTTCAATTATCCCCACCCCGAAAAACATCAGCAGTATCCATCCGGCCAAAATACAGAACAAATAAAATACAAAGAATGTATTCACTGAAGCAATGATGGAAGGCGATATAACCTGACGGTTCACACGAACAGGCAATACAGCCCTAGGATGCAGCATCCGTTTGAATTCATTTTTGATATTACGCGCCAGAATCATAAGGCGCATATTTTTGATTCCCCCACTAGTAGACCCCGTACATCCACCTGACAACATAGCAAAAATAAGAAGCATCCATGTAAAAGATGGCCACAAGTTATAATCATCCGTTGCAAAGCCGCATGACGTATGCGCCGTAGCTACTTGAAACAGAGCCCTGCGGAATGCCTTTTCCCAATCATAATGATTCTGAAAAACTAAGGCAAACGTAATAACAAGTGTCAGAATACTCACTGATTTCATAAACCAACGGAATTCATCATCCTGAAATAAACGCTTGCCTTTCCCTTTCAGACACATAAAATAGAGAGAGAAATTAATACCCGAAAGGATCATAAATATCGCTATTACATATTCTATAAACGGAGAGTTCCAATAAGCTACACTAGCTTGTTTGGTAGAATAACCACCTGTAGCCGTTGTTGAGAATGAATGACATACCGCATCAAAAAAACTCATTCCTCCTATCATCAGCAGCACAGTTTCTGCAATTGTAAGAATAGCATATATCATCCACAGCCACTTAGCCATCACATCAATCCGGGGATGTGTTTTGTCGTGCGTCACCCCGATAGCCTCAGCTGAAAAAAGTTGTATAGTTCCTCCCCCGAAAATAGGAAGCACAGCAATAGTAAAAAAGACAATACCCAAGCCACCTATCCATTGTGTCAAGCTACGCCAAAATAACAGACCATGTGAAAGAGATTCTATATCATCCAATATAGTAGCTCCTGTAGTAGTAAAACCCGACATGGTTTCAAAAAAGGCATCCGTCACCGAAGGGATTCCTCCACTAAAATAAAAAGGCAACATTCCAAACAACGTAAACAAAAACCAAGTAAAAGTTACAATGCAGTACCCATCTCGTCGTGTCAGCCGATTCTCAGCACCTCTACTACAAATTAGCAAAACTCCACCGACCAATGTATTCAAAAGAATGGTATATAGAAAATATTGATAATCTTGCTCACCGTAACATAAGGAAACAGCCGCACAAAGCAGGAACATAGCAGATTCAATAAAAAGTAATACCCCCAATACACGGAATATCATTTTTTTATTTATCAAGCTATTATTCCGGCTTCCACCTTTATATAATTTATCTGGATTATAAAATTCTCCCATCTTTTTATACCTTTTATATTCGACAAGTATATAGCGAATACTATGCCAAAATGAAAAACAACATTATAAACTATTGATAAACAAACAGATATTATATGAAGTCATAAAAAAAAGGGAAACACTACCCTTTTCAAAATGAAAGGGAGCGTATTTCAAAACAACAAGGTTGCAGATATGACGATCTCAAGCAAAATTTAAATTACATACATATCTGCTAACACTACAACATCGTCCTCATCATAATGAATAATGAATAAATATTTTAAAATTACCCACTATTTTACTATTTTTGCATCCAAATCGATAATCCTCTACTAAATTTAATTCGCCTACTGTGGAATTATTCTACAGCTGTTGCCTGTTTTCCACACTTTCCCTATCAACAAAAGGCAGTAATAAAACACTGATTATGAAAAGGAAAGGCTATTTACAGTAGTTTGGCACGCTGCTTGTATTCCTACTGACGGCATCTTAAACAATAACAAAACTAAAGTATGAAACTATTTTTTACACACAAAGAAATTGCGCTAAAAAAGAAAAGAACAGCGCTTGTAGTAATAGGTATTGGACTAGTTATCGGGATTTACCTGATTGTTTCCCATCGACCGGCAAAGATGCCGGAACTTCCAGTAGTTGCCATAGCACCGGCAACGCAAGACGATGTGGAAATATATGGTGAATATGTAGGACGCGTACGTGCACAGCAATTCGTTGAAGTACGTGCCCGAGTAGAGGGATATTTAGAACAAATGCTTTTCGCAGAAGGTACATATGTCACTAAGAATCAAGTGCTGTTTGTTATCAATCAAGATCAATATCGAGCCAAAGCTGACAAAGCGCGTGCCCAATTGAAAAAAGATGAAGCACAGGCACAAAAAGCAAAACGCGATTTAGAACGTATCCGTCCGCTATATGAACAAAATGCTGCCAGCCAGTTGGACTTGGACAATGCTACTGCTGCATATGAAACAGCAGAAGCCTCGGTAGCTATGAGTAGTGCCGACCTTGATCAAGCAGAACTGGAACTAGGTTATACGATAGTTCGTTCTCCGTTAGCAGGACATATCAGTGAACGCCACGTGGATTTAGGGACATTGGTAGGTCCAAGTGGCAAATCACTGCTTGCCACCGTAGTAAAAAGTGATACTGTATTAGTGGATTTCAGCATGACAGCTCTAGACTATCTGAAAAGCAAAGAGCGTAATGTGAACTTAGGTCAAAAAGACTCTACCCGCTCTTGGCAACCCAATGTTTCCATTACTCTAGCAGACAATACTATTTATCCATACAAAGGACTGGTAGACTTTGCCGAACCGCAAGTTGATCCACGCACAGGTACATTCTCCGTACGTGCCGAAATGCCGAATCCAGAACGGATATTACTTCCTGGACAGTTCACCAAAGTAAAACTATTATTGGATGTCAGAGAAAAAGCTACGGTAGTTCCGTTAAAGTCCGTTATCATAGAAAAAGGCGGTGCCTATATTTATGTAATGCGCAAAGATTCTACAGTAGAGAGACGTTTCATTGAATTAGGACCTGAATTCCAGAATCAAGTAGTGGTGGAAAGAGGCTTGGCTCCCGAAGAAGACATTGTTATAGAAGGATACCACAAGCTGAATCCAGGCATGAAAGTAAAAGTAAGTCCTGCTGTAGAAGACAAAAAAACGGAGGAAAAAGATACGATCGGATAATTTCACTCCCGAATACGAATTCCCCTATGGAGGAAAATTTACGCATTCAAAAAAACAATAGACATTATGAAAGTTAGTTTCTTTATAGACAGACCGGTATTTTCAGCTGTCATCTCCATATTAATAGTCATTGTCGGTATCATCGGTCTCACGATGCTACCCATTGACCAATATCCGCAGATTACCCCGCCGGTAGTGAAAATCAGCGCATCCTATCCGGGTGCCAGTGCCCTGACAGTATCACAAGCGGTAGCCACTCCTATAGAACAGGAATTGAACGGTACTCCAGGAATGCTTTACATGGAATCAAACAGTTCCAATTCGGGAGGTTTTTCAGCCACCGTCACTTTTGATATCTCGGCAGATCCCGATCTGGCGGCAGTAGAAATACAGAACCGTATCAAGTTAGCAGAATCACGTCTTCCAGCAGAAGTTATACAAAATGGTATTTCGGTAGAGAAACAGGCTGCCAGTCAATTGCTAACCCTATGCCTTACCTCTACCGACCCGAAATTCGATGAAATATACCTTAGCAACTTTGCTACTCTGAATGTACTGGACCTAATCCGCCGTATCCCTGGCGTAGGACGTGTTTCAAACATCGGAAGCCGATATTACGCCATGCAAATTTGGGTACAGCCCGACAAACTGGCCAATTTCGGTCTGACCGTAGCCGATCTGCAGAATGCACTGAAAGACCAAAATCGGGAATCAGCAGCCGGTGTACTGGGACAACAACCCGTACAAGGATTAGACGTAACCATTCCCATCACTACTCAGGGACGTCTATCTACTGTAAGCCAGTTTGAGGAAATCGTAGTCCGTGCCAATGCCGATGGTTCCATCATCCGTTTACGTGATGTGGCCCGCATCTCACTCGAAGCACAATCATACAATACCGAGAGTGCCATTAACAAAGAAAATGCAGCGGTATTGGCCATCTATATGTTACCGGGAGCCAACGCTATGGAAGTAGCAAAAAGCGTGAAAGAAGCTATGGAGGAAATCAGCAAGAATTTCCCCGAAGGAATGAGTTACGAGATACCTTTCGATATGACCACATATATTTCGGAATCTATTCATGAAGTGTACAAAACACTGTTTGAAGCCCTGATACTGGTTATTATCGTAGTATACCTTTCACTCCAAAGCTGGCGTGCAACAGTTATCCCACTAGTTGCCGTACCTATCTCACTGATTGGAACTTTCGGATTCATGTTGATTTTCGGATTCTCGCTTAATATCCTGACCCTGTTGGGGTTGGTACTTGCCATCGGTATTGTGGTGGACGATGCTATCGTGGTAGTAGAGAATGTGGAGCGTATCATGGAAGAGGAGAAACTATCTCCCTACCAAGCTACCAAGAAAGCTATGGAAGGACTTACAGGAGCCATTATCGCCACTTCTTTGGTACTGGCAGCAGTATTTGTTCCCGTAAGTTTTCTAGGTGGAATTACCGGACAACTTTATCGCCAGTTTACGGTAACCATCGTAGTATCCGTATTGCTGTCTACGGTAGTAGCTTTGACATTGAGTCCAGTCATGTGTTCGCTTATCCTGAAACCGGAAGATCCGAACAAGAAAAAGAATATCGTATTCCGCCGTATCAATGAGTGGCTGGCTATCGGCAATCATAAATATGTAGGGCTTATCAAACACATTGTGAAACACCCGCGTCGGGTACTGAGCACATTCGGCATGGTATTGATCGCCATCCTGTTAATCCATCGCATCATTCCCACCAGCTTCCTCCCCATCGAAGACCAAGGGTATTTTAAAATAGAGTTGGAGCTACCCGAAGGTGCAACGTTGGAACGTACACGTATCGTAACAGAACGTGCTGTGGAATACCTGATGAAAAATCCGGCAGTGGAATATGTGCAAAGTGTGGCGGGAAGCAGTCCGCGTGTAGGAACCAGTCAGGCACGAAGTGAACTGACTGTCATCTTAAAACCTTGGGAGGAACGTGACTCGCAAACTATTGACAATATTATGGCACAGGTAAAAAAAGACATGTCACAATACCCCGAATGCAAGGTATATCTTTCCACCCCTCCCGTTATTCCGGGATTGGGCAGTTCGGGCGGGTTCGAAATGCAATTGGAAGCACGTGGAGATGCCACTTTCGAAAATTTGGTACAAGCTACGGATACATTGATGTATTATGCATCAAAACGTAAGGAATTATCAGGTTTATCTTCGGCTTTACAAGCGGATATCCCCCAACTTTATTTTGATGTAGACCGTGACAAAGTAAAATTCTCAGGAGTACCTTTAGCCGATGTATTCTCGACTATGAAAGCTTATACAGGTTCGGTATATGTAAACGATTTCAATATGTTTAACCGCATCTACCGTGTATATATTCAAGCAGAAGCACCCTACCGGGAACATAAGGAGAATATCAACCTGTTTTTTGTACGGGGTACAGACAATGCCATGATACCGCTCACCTCGCTGGGTACCACTTCGTATACCACTGGTCCGGGCAGCATCAAACGTTTTAATATGTTCAACAGTTCTGTGATTCTCGGTGAGGCCGCAGACGGTTACAGTTCAGGACAGGCTATGGAAATTATCGAACAAATAGCCCGCGAACACCTACCGGAAAATATCGGTGTAGAATGGAGCGGACTATCCTTCCAGGAAAAACAGGCAGGTGGACAGACCGGCATGGTGCTGGCATTAGTGTTCATGTTCGTATTTTTGTTCCTTGCTGCCTTATACGAAAGCTGGATGGTACCGGTTGCAGTATTACTCTCTTTGCCTGTAGCCGCATTAGGTGCTTATCTAGGTGTATGGGGCTGTGGACTGGAGAATGATGTCTATTTCCAGATCGGATTGGTGATGCTGGTAGGACTAGCCGCCAAAAATGCAATTCTTATTGTAGAGTTTGCCAAAGAACAAGTAGACAAAGGAGTAGATGTAGTACAAGCTGCACTTCATGCTTCACAGCTCCGTTTCCGACCTATTTTGATGACTTCATTGGCATTCATCTTAGGTATGTTACCTATGGTCATTGCCAGCGGGCCAGGTTCAGCCAGCCGTCAGGCTATTGGTACAGGTGTATTCTTCGGAATGATCTTTGCTGTAACTGTGGGAATTTTGTTAGTACCTTTCTTCTTTGTACTGATATACAAGATGAAAGCGAAGATGAAACAAAAATAAGGATATAAAAAGATGAAAGAAATGATGAAACATACATTATTATATATAGCCGTATCAGGAATGACTTTGCTGACTTCTTGCCAATTAGGTAAGCACTACACACGTCCCGACTTACATCTTCCCCAACAATTAGATACATTACGACAACAGGATACATTATCTATAGCCGATATGCAATGGTGGGAAATCTATACGGACACAACCTTGCAAAGCCTGATAGAAAAGACGTTGGATAACAACAAAGACATGAAAATAGCTGCGGCACGTGTAAAAGAACTTGCCGCAATGAAGCGCATAGACTTTGCCAACCTTTTCCCCCAACTGAACGGAAGCGCTTATGCCCAAAAAGAAGGAAGTAATTATGGTGGTGACAACTATAAAAATGACCCCGAACAGGGTGGTAAACTTACCGTGACTTGGGAATTAGACTTATGGGGTAACCTGCGTTGGGCAAAAGACAAAAGCATAGCACAATTTCTGGGAAGCATCGAGGCGCAACGTGCTTTGAAAATGAGTATTGTGTCCGAAGTGGCACAAGCCTATTTTGAATTGGTCGCATTAGACAATGAGCTGAACATCGTTCGTCAAACACTCTATGCCCGTAAAGAAGGAGTACGCCTGGCAAAGCTTCGTTTTGAAGGAGGACTAACTTCAGAAACTTCCTATCAACAGGCACAAGTGGAGTATGCACGTACCGCAACTTTAGTTCCTGAACTGGAAAGGAAAATTTCATTGAAAGAAAATGATATCGCATTCCTGGCAGGCGAATACCCGCACCACATACAGCGTTCCATTCTACCCGAAGAGGTAAAACTACCTGAAACATTACCAGTAGGTCTACCCTCCACTCTGTTGGAACGTCGTCCCGATGTACGCGAAGCAGAACAGAAATTAATAGCAGCCAATGCCAGTGTAGGTATTGCCTATACCAATATATTCCCACGACTCAGCCTCACAGCACAATATGGCGTAGAAAGTGAAGAATTCTCTGATTTCTTTAAATCACCCATTCATTATATCAGTGGCAATCTTCTCACTCCTCTCTTCGCCATGGGAAAATACAGAGCAACCCTAAAGGCTAAGAAAGCCGCATACGAACAGGAATGCTACAGCTATGAAAAATCAGTGCTGACTGCATTCAAAGAGGCCCGCAATGCCATTGTGGACTTCAATAAGATAAAAGATATCTACGAATCGCGTCTGCAACTGGAACGTTCCTCTAAAGCAACAATGGAACTGGCCCAATTGCAATACATCAATGGAGTAATAGGCTATTTGGATGTATTGGATGCACAACGTAGCTATTTCGATGCACAAATAGGATTAAGTAATGCAATAAGAGACAAACAAATTACATTAGTAAAATTGTATAAAGCATTAGGGGGTGGATGGTAACCATCCCCTCTTAATTTGATTTTCCTTTATCCGGAAAATCAAATTAAGATATATGCCTGATAAGACGTATTGTTCTCTACCGGTGTAAGTGACAAATAACCCGACTTCACTTTTCCATTTTCCAAATATAAAGGATACTTTTCTTGAAGCGCAAGATGAGAATGCCATGCCTCACCGGGCTTTGCATAATATTCTATAACATACCGTCCCTGCACGCCATCACACACATAGTTATCATATATCAAACGTGCTACCACTCCCATATTCATACGAAGATTTATTTCCACACACGGATGAATGGCATACCCGCCGTTTTGGGTACGGCATATCATCATATCCACCCCCAGATAGCCTTCGTAACTCCCTTTTATAACTTCCGCCAACTCTACCTGTAACATCCTCCCAACCTGATGTAAGATTTCCGCAGAAACATATGTGGATATCCTCGCTTCAATAACCCGATCCGCAGCCAACAAGTTTTCTTTATAAACACCTCTCTTGTCTGTTTCGAATAAAGAATACCCTATAAAATGTACCTGTTCCCACTCGTCTGCAAAAAACTCCATGGCAAAATCCAAAAGCTTATCATAAAAAGGCTCTCCTATCACCTCATGCTGAGTGGTAAGTATGTGTCGAACCCACCCTTCCAGAGGGATGGTAAAACTACCTGAAACATATTGTATCCCTCTCCCACTACCAGACCATGGCGCTTTTAACAAAGCACGAGGATGAGACAACACAAAAGCCTTCACTTCCTCTGTTGATGACAATACAAAAGCCTCCCCCAATGTGGGAATATTCCCACCTATATGCCTACAAAGGCGTCGTAACACTTTTACAGCCGTCTGACGTCCGGATATTTGACGGATACGCTTCATACGCTCTACTGAAGGATATGCTGTATCAGGAAATCCAGCTTCCTGCAAACGACGCACCAAAGACGGATTCCATCCCCAAGGAATCACCTTATTATAAATGGGGAGGAATTCTGAAGTCCAATTGACCGAAAGCGGCAAAAAAGATTGTCTTTCCATTGTTTTCATACGCAGAGCAGAATCCAGCCATACAGTTCCTCCCTGTTCTGCATACCATGCAGGCAACACGGACAGCTCGGCCGCCATTCGCCGGGCACTGGCAGGTGCCATATAATAAGGATCACCACAAGCCAATGCCATATCATTTTCCGGATTGAATAAATAAAGCGCTTCCATTTCCGGACACAAAGATAAATGTTTTAGAGTACAAACCATTTCTCTTGTTCGTCTTTTAGTTGAAAAAAAATAATATTTTGCTATCTCCAGTTTGCAATTTGAATTAGTATTGCTATATTTGCAACCGATAAAAAAGCAACCATGGAAACCTTTTACAGAACACACAGTTATCTGGTGGAACATACAAATGCTCCTGTTCGCCGGGACTTGATGGACGAAATAGACTGGAACGACAGACTGATCGGCATCAAGGGTACTCGTGGCGTAGGAAAAACGACTTTCCTCCTGCAATATGCAAAAGAAAAGTTCGGAACGGATCACTCATGTCTGTTCATCAACATGAATAACTTTTACTTCTCTAAATATACGTTAGTGGAGTTTGCCGCAGAATTCGTAAAACGAGGAGGAAAAGTTTTGTTGATAGACCAAGTGTTCAAGTATCCCGAATGGAGCCACGACCTGCGTGCTTGCTATGAAATGTTTCCTACTCTGAAGATTATATTCACCGGATCATCCGTGATGCGACTGAAAGAAGAAAATCCAGAACTGAGCGGCATTGTCAAGGTATACTACCTGAGAGGTTTCTCATTCCGCGAATACCTGAATCTGCAAAGCGGTAATTGTTTCCGTGCCTATACCTTACAAGAAATTTTGGAGAATCACGAACAGATAGCGAAAACCATCCTGCGCAACGTGAAGCCGTTGGATTATTTTCAAGACTATCTGCATCACGGTTTCTACCCATTCTTTCTGGAAAAACGTAACTTTTCGGAGAATCTGCTAAAAACCATGAATATGATGATAGAAGTAGATATACTTCTTATCAAACAAATTGAGCTGAAATATCTTTCAAAGATAAAAAAATTACTATATTTGCTAGCTGTGGACGGACCCGTTGCTCCGAACGTCAGCCAGCTGGCCACGGAGATTCAAACTTCACGTGCCACGGTGATGAATTACATTAAGTATCTGGCAGATGCGCGTCTTATCAATATGGTTTATCCCAAGGGAGAGGAATTTCCCAAGAAACCTTCCAAACTGATGATGCACAACACCAACCTGATGTACTCCATTTATCCGGTAAAGGTCGAAGAACAGGATGTTCTGGATACATTTTTCATGAATACCCTGTATAAGGACCATAAACTATATAAAGGCGATAAAGGCACTTCATTTATGGTAGACAACGGACTGCATTTCCGTATTTGCGCAGAAGGGTGCAAGTTCAAAAATAATCCAAACGTGTATTATGCCCTACACAAATTGGAATTAGGACACGGAAATATGATCCCATTATGGCTTTTCGGCTTTTTATATTAAGAGATAGAGAATAAATTTTATTACCTAATAATTAGTAATTGTATGACTAAACAAAAAAAATTCATCACTTGTGATGGTAACCAGGCAGCAGCACATATCTCGTATATGTTCTCTGAAGTAGCTGCTATCTATCCCATCACTCCGTCGTCTACTATGGCTGAATACGTAGACGAATGGGCTGCCGCAGGTCGTAAAAACATCTTCGGCGAAACAGTTTTGGTACAAGAAATGCAGTCAGAAGGCGGTGCAGCAGGTGCTGTTCATGGTTCTCTTCAGGCAGGTGCGTTGACTACCACTTACACTGCATCTCAGGGTCTGTTGCTAATGATCCCTAACATGTACAAAATTGCCGGTGAATTCCTGCCTTGCGTATTCCACGTATCGGCTCGTACATTGGCTTCACACGCATTGTGTATCTTTGGTGACCATCAGGACGTCATGTCTTGCCGCCAAACAGGTTTCGCCATGTTGTGCGAAGGTTCTGTACAAGAAGTTATGGATATGGCTGCTGTAGCCCATCTTGCTACTATCAAATCTCGCGTGCCATTCGTCAACTTCTTCGATGGTTTCCGTACTTCTCACGAAATCCAAAAAATTGAAATGCTGGAGAATGAAGATCTGGCAGGTCTGATTGATCAACAGGCTTTGGCAGAATTCCGTCAACGCGCGTTGAATCCTAACAACCCTGTTGCACGCGGTATGGCTGAAAACCCCGATCACTTCTTCCAGCACAGAGAATCTTGCAATAACTTCTATGAAGCTGTTCCGGCTATCGTAGAAGAATACATGAACGAAATCAGCAAAATCACAGGCCGTCCTCATGGTTTGTTCGATTACTATGGTGCTGAAGACGCTGAACGCGTAATTATCGCAATGGGTTCTGTTACAGAAGCTGCCCGCGAAGCTATCGACTACTTGATGAGCAAAGGTGAAAAAGTAGGTTTGGTTTCTGTACACTTATACCGTCCGTTCTCTGCTAAACATTTCTTGGCTGCTGTACCTAAGACTGCCAAGACTATCGCTGTTCTTGACCGTACTAAAGAACCGGGAGCAAACGGTGAACCTTTGTATCTGGATGTTAAAGACTGCTTCTATGGAACAGAAAACGCCCCGGTTATCGTAGGCGGTCGTTACGGTTTAGGTTCTAAAGACACTACTCCGGCTCAAATCATCGCTGTATTCAAGAATTTGGCTCTGCCAATGCCGAAAAACCACTTCACTGTGGGTATCGTAGACGATGTAACTTTCACTTCTCTTCCCCAGGAAGAAGAAATCGCATTGGGCGGTGAAGGCATGTTCGAAGCTAAATTCTACGGATTAGGTGCTGACGGTACTGTAGGTGCCAACAAGAACTCTGTGAAGATTATTGGTGACAACACCGACAAGCACTGCCAGGCTTATTTCTCATACGACTCTAAGAAATCAGGTGGTTTCACTTGCTCTCACCTCCGTTTCGGTGATACTCCTATCCGTTCTACTTACTTGGTAAATACTCCGAACTTCGTAGCTTGCCACGTACAGGCTTATCTGCACATGTACGATGTAACCCGTGGTTTGCGTAAGAACGGTTCTTTCTTGCTGAACACTATCTGGGAAGGTGAAGAACTGGCAAAGAACCTGCCTAACAAAGTGAAGAAATACTTCGCTCAGAACAATATCACTGTTTACTACATCAATGCAACTCAGATTGCTCAGGAAATCGGTTTGGGCAACCGTACCAATACCATCCTGCAATCAGCATTCTTCCGTATCACAGGCGTTATTCCTGTTGACTTGGCTGTAGAACAGATGAAGAAATTCATCGTTAAGTCTTATGGCAAGAAGGGTGAAGACGTGGTGAACAAGAACTATGCTGCCGTAGACCGTGGTGGTGAATACAAACAATTGGCTGTTGATCCGGCTTGGGCTAATCTGGAAGTTGAAGCTCCTGCTGCTAACAATGACCCTGCATTCATCAACGAAGTAGTTCGTCCTATCAACGCTCAGGATGGTGACTTGTTGCCGGTATCTGCATTCAAAGGCATCGAAGACGGTACTTGGGAACAAGGTACTGCTCAATACGAAAAACGTGGTGTAGCTGCATTCGTACCTGAATGGAATGCTGAAAACTGTATCCAGTGTAACAAGTGTGCATATGTTTGTCCTCATGCTTCCATCCGTCCGTTCGTACTTGACGCTGAAGAACAGAAGGGTGCAGACTTCGAGACATTGAAAGCTGTAGGTAAACAATTTGACGGAATGACATTCCGCATCCAGGTTGACGTGCTTGACTGTCTGGGTTGTGGTAACTGTGCCGATGTTTGTCCGGGCAATCCGAAGAAGGGAGGCAAGGCTCTTACAATGAAACATTTGGAAAGCCAGTTGTCTCAAGCAGCCAATTGGGAATACTGCGCTAAGAACGTGAAGAGCAAACAACATTTGGTAGATATCAAAGCCAATGTGAAGAACTCTCAGTTCGCTACTCCGTTGTTTGAATTCTCTGGAGCTTGTTCAGGTTGTGGTGAAACTCCGTATGTGAAACTGATTTCCCAGTTATTCGGTGACCGTGAAATGGTTGCTAACGCTACCGGATGTTCTTCTATCTACTCCGGTTCTGTTCCTTCAACTCCTTATACTAAGAACGAAAAGGGTCAAGGTCCTGCTTGGGCTAACTCATTGTTCGAAGATTTCTGCGAATTCGGTTTAGGTATGACTTTGGCTGACAAGAAACTTCGTGCACGTATCGAAGCTGCTATGAAGGATGCTATCGCCAGTGATACTTGTCCGGCAGAATACAAAGAAGCATTCCAGGAATGGATTGACGGTAAGGACGATGCAGACAAGAGCAAAGCTGCTGCCGAAAAGATCATTCCAATGGTGGAAGCTGCTAAAGATAAATGTAAGAACTGCGCTACCATTGCAGAATTCAAGAACTATTTGGTTAAGAAGAGCCAATGGATTATCGGTGGTGACGGTGCTTCTTACGATATCGGTTACGGTGGTTTGGACCACGTGATTGCTTCCGGTGAAGATGTAAATATTTTGGTATTGGATACTGAAGTTTACTCTAATACCGGTGGTCAGTCATCTAAGGCTACTCCGCTGGGTGCTATCGCTAAGTTTGCCGCTTCAGGTAAGCGTGTACGTAAGAAAGACCTTGGTATGATCGCTACTACTTACGGTTATGTATATGTTGCCCAGATTGCTATGGGTGCTGACCAAGCTCAGACTTTGAAAGCTATTCGTGAAGCAGAAGCTTACCCCGGTCCGTCATTGGTTATCGCTTACGCTCCGTGTATCAACCACGGTTTGAAGGCAGGTATGGGTAAGAGCCAGGCTGAAGAGGCTAAGGCTGTAGAATGCGGTTACTGGCACTTGTGGCGTTTCAACCCCGCTTTGGAAGAAGAAGGCAAGAATCCATTCATGCTTGACTCTAAAGAACCGAAATGGGAAGGTTTCCAGGATTTCTTGAAGAACGAAGTTCGTTTTGCTTCTGTAATGAAACAGTATCCTGCTGAAGCAGCAGATCTATTTGCTGCTTGCGAAGAAATGGCCAAGAAACGTTATGCTTCTTACAAACGTATGGAAGCAATGAATTGGGGTGAATAATCTCTGATACATGCATATAAAAAAAGGCTTGTTCTGTATGGAACAAGCCTTTTTTTATAGCCTTTTCTACCATTAGTATATATGAGGTCACCCATACGTATGTACAAAACAAGACTTCAATTTCAAGTATTTCTACTGTAACCATCACCATTTATGGCTTAAGGTTACCAAAAATTTCCTACCTTTGCACATAACATTATGAAAAACCTATAAACATGAATATTCTAATCAACCTGAAATACACATTGGCTGTCACAGCCGGAGTGTGCTCCTCTTTTGCATACGCACAAAAACATCCTCATATCATACTGATAATGACCGACCAACAGCGAGCTGATGCCATAGGCTGTATGGGAAACGATGCGGTTATCTCCCCTAACCTGGACGCACTAGCTGCCGAGGGAACATTATTTATGAATGGTTATTCTTCTTGTCCAAGCAGCACTCCGGCACGTGCAGGTCTGCTGACCGGACTTTCTCCTTGGCATCATGGCTTGTTGGGATATGGAAAAGTATCTCCCGAATATAAATACGAAATGCCACAGATGCTAAAAGACGCTGGTTATTATACTTTTGGAATCGGTAAAATGCACTGGCATCCCCAACGGATAAAACATGGTTTCGAAGGCACTCTGCTAGATGAAAGCGGACGCGTGGAGGACGAGAATTTCACCAGTGATTACCGCCAATGGTTCCAAACAAAAGCCCCCGGAAAGAATCCTGACGCCACCGGCATAGGCTGGAACGACCATACGGCAAGTATCTATAAATTGCCCGAAAACCTCCATCCTACCTATTGGACAGGAGAAATGGCCTGTGAACTTATCAGCAACTACGATCCGACCAACAAACCGTTATTTCTGAAAGTTTCTTTTGCCCGTCCGCACAGTCCGTATGATCCACCACAAAGATATCTGGACATGTATAAGGATGCCCTAATACCCGATCCTGCCATCGGAGACTGGTGTGGCAAATACGCCAAGAAACTAAATCCTGAAGAAACGGCACAAGACGCTCCATACGGTAATTTTGGCAATGAATATGCACGCAATTCCAGACGTCATTATTATGCCAACATCACTTTCATTGACGAACAGATAGGCAGAATTATCCAAACATTGAAAGAAAAGGATATGTATAATGACGCATTAATCGTTTTCGTTTCCGATCATGGCGATATGATGGGCGACCATTATCACTGGAGAAAGACCTATCCATACGAGGGCTCCACTCATGTGCCATACATCGTGAAATGGCCTTCTGCCAACCACGTTACACCGGGAAAAACAGACGCTCCCGTAGAGTTGCGTGATATTCTTCCCACTTTCCTCGATGCAGCCGATGTGACCATCCCCACTGACATGGACGGCCGTTCCTTGTTGCCGCTTGCCAAAGGCATGGAAACAAACTGGCGCAAGTATCTGGATCTGGAGCATGCCACCTGTTACAGTGATGATAACTATTGGTGTGCACTGACTGACGGCAAAATAAAATATATATGGCGTATCCATACCGGTACCGAAGAGTTATTCGACTTGACCCAAGACCCTCAGGAATTGCACAATGCCGTCAATGACAAAAAATACAGGAAACAGCTGACGGAAATGCGTAATGAAATGATTCGCCATTTAAGTGAACGCGGTGAAGAGTTCGTGAAGGACGGCCGATTGGTGGTCAAGGAGAAAACCATGCTTTATGGACCTCATTATCCGGAAAAAGAAAATAAAAGATAACGTGTGTTGTACAGAGGAGTCGTTTCCAATTGCCCCACTTTCCTACAACAGAGTTTTATAATTCTGTTGCCACTGCTGTCACCTTTTCCCTGTACTCCCTATGAATAGGGAGTGAGAGGTGATGGCAATACATTATTTTATGCAAGAAAAATGCCTGCAGCCACCACTTTATCCACCTTGTTCCATGGTACAAGCCTGCCCTGTCCGGTGGACAAAGCAGGCTTGTGCAATAAACACGGTAAGCTTGTACAGCCTCGAAACTGCGACTTTCCTTGCCAAAGTATTTAGAATCTTGATACAAGTTCTGTCGGATCTTGCAGCAAGTTCCACGAAATCCTTTACCAAGTTTTGCCGTTACATCCAGCATCCTTCCCTTTCGGAGGAGAAGGATAAACCGGTAGAGCCGGAAAGACTTAAACTAAAGATTGAAAGATATAGATCTTTGGAATGAAACGTCTTGTTCTTTTTATCAGACGTCTTCATCTTTTTTGTAAACGTCCTTGTCTTTTCCGAAAAGAATAAAGGCTTTCGGAACGATACGGAACTGTGACCGGAAACGGGTTTCTACACATACGTTTCCAAGTGAACCTCCATTTACATCCGACAGATTCTTCATTTCGGCAAGAAAGGGTGCACAAGTTTCATCAAATTTCTGATGCCTCTCTATTCTTCTATTTTCCAACAGTTCCTCAGCCTGTTCACAACTTAAAATATAAAGCCTAACCCTAACGACAAACTGGAAAGGGCCAATTTATCTTTCCCTTCATTCTTCTCGTCAGTAATATTAGCCGATTTCAAACCTTTTTGATAAGCGACATTCAAAAACAAGCGTTTCCAATAAATGCTGCCCTGTACGGCAATTCCCCAATCAAAACGGTTAATATTACCTTTAGGATCGTCCGCATCATCATTCTTGCCAAAGGAGGGATAATCATCTTTGGTTATGGTATGTTTATTTTCTCCATATTTGTCGGGGGATACTGTCAAATATTTATCCGACTCATATTTAAACTTACCAAACAACCCATAAGAGAAGTAAGGCCCTACTCCCAACTGAACCCTAAACGATTCTGACAAAGGTAAAGCATAAGCAAATAAAATAGGAACGTCCAAATATCCCAGATTATGTTTTTGAGTGATACTAGTGCCGCGAGATTCCGTCACATCATATTTCTTATAAGAATCCAAATCGAGCCGATGCGACTTTTTAGTGGTAAATTTATCGTACTCATAAGTGATACCTTTCATAGAAAGTCCAACAGCAGGCTGAATACTGAAGTTTCCAATCACAGGAACATCTATAAAATAATGGATACTGTAACCCATATAGCTTTTATTATTATAATCTTGATCTGCCATAAGATCATTATACTTCCCTGTAGCACTGGTCATATTTAACCCCACACGAATACCGGAAGTTGTTTGTGCTTGTGCCGTGAATGCACATACGGACATAGCCATGATAAAAAACAGTTTCTTCATAATGCAGTATTTTTATTAAAATTTGTAATTTTGTTTCACTCCTTTCATAGTGAACAATAAAGAAGGACGGACAGACCAAGTTTCATCAATAACATACCCAGCTCCCATTCCTGCATAGAAACCTGGATGCATTTTAGATTCCTCTACGTTAGACATGCTGCTCATATTGAGTCCAGCCTTCGCAGTCCACATTAAACCCTGTGCATACAATGTTAAAGAAATCAGCATTAAAAGTGCTGCAATAATTGTCTTTTCCATACTTCGTAACAATTGACTCTATAAGTTTACATTTGCAAATGTATTGCAACTTTTACAATCAAAAAACCATCATTTGTCAAGATTTACACTAAACAAACCAAAGCAGATACCAAGCAGCTAAAATTAACGACTATATATACAATAAATAAATTATGCCAATAAGACAAGCTTGAAAATATGTAAATTAAGCTTCACATTCCAGCTCTATATGATATGAAATCGGAAGAGCCATCAAAAAAACAGTTATACTTTTCACACCTCTCCAAGCCGGCAGTATAGAACCATTTAAAACATAAACAAACAGGCGTTCATTTCCGAAGAATAAACGCCTGTTTGTTTTATGTTTCACCATTCAGCCATATCAACAAATCTTTTTGGCAAGCAACCAATTTTCACTTCTGTTGACGAAGCCGGCTAACTTAAACACTTATTTTATTTCACGAATCAACATTCCCGGATAAAAATCGCCACCCGATACTTTTCGGAAAGTGGTAAAACCAAAGTCCGAACCATAAGCCTGTTCCTCGGAAGCCATATAACGATTATCCCAAATCAGATTTTCCTTAGGCTGAATCACTCCTACACGCTTATAAGTCATTTTGCCTTCTTTGCTCAATTCAGCTTCCAGCACTTCAAATCTAGACTTTTCAGTGACTCCCTCTTTCAAGCCAATATAAGCTTTCAGGGGAGAAACACTGATTAAGGGAGTATTCACTTTGAACTGGTCAAAATTCTTTTGCAGACTCGCTATATTTTCATCAATGGCACGTTGGCATGCCTTTCGCACCATTTGCTGGGGCTCATCCAAGTTAATACCCAAAAAGGAAGTGTTACTTCCATCACTATGCTGGCTGCCCACATACTTCAACTTGAACATCTTACGGTTATTATTGAAAGCATTCACCTTCTCCTTATTATCCTTATCAGTATAATATTGAGTATAGAATTTTGTTGCAGTCTCTTCATCCCAAACCAGTTGATAGAGATAAGTATCAATATTTACTTTAAACCCCTTATAGGATGCAACCATATCTCCCGTAGAATTACCTAAATCCATATAGGATGTCTCACCGGTGTAAATAGCCGCTGCCGCACCCAGTCCTTTGACAATTCCTCCCCACACACTTGAACCTTTTGAACGGTCAATATAGCGAATGTCATTCACAATAAGAAAAGTATTTCCAATCAAGTCCTCACCGGCATCTTCCAGCAGAGCGTTTCCGCGTTGAGTCTTGGATGCCAGAGCCTTGTCCAGTTCGGAAGCGTTATACAGCCCTCGTTCTTTCACCAGTTCCACATCACAGATCCCTGTCATGTAATCACGGTTAAACCAGCGTCCTACCATACGGCTGGCAATACCATTGTTTCTGATAAATTCATCTATCTCCTCATGGTTTTTATCCAATTTCTTTTCAGAAGTATAGATTACTTTTACACTTAAATCATGGTTATTGTATTTATCAGGAACAGGAATTTTGAGAAAAACATCCTTTATTTCATCACCAAATTCTCTTCCTTCGTGATTGATCATCATGCTATAAAGAGAACTGCGGCGATATTTTATTTCGCCGTCTCCCTGGGCTTGAATTTGAGCGGCGAATACCACCGCCAACAGCTGTATTATAATGAATCTTTTCATTTTTCAAACATTCAATAATTAATAATCCCAATGTTTATCCGGAATGACAGAGGTTATCTTAAACATATTTGTATCCGGGTCAAAACGTGCAATCACTCGAAGAGCCTCTACTTCGGTCAAGTTCTTCTTGTCTTCCGCTAACATATATTGTTTGGCCAAGACCATATCCTCTTCTTTCTCGAACAAGCAAGGCACCAGTACCTTGCCATCCGGATCAATAATCCCCCACTTTCCATCAGACATCACATAAGCCATCTCATTATCAAAGTTGGACGCATTGGCAAATCCCTGCTTCAGACGAACAGACTTTTGCACCCCATCATAAAGATAATACAGGTTATCCTTTTTCACCCATATCAATTTCGGATCGACTATAGGAGCTACACCTTGCCACTCTAAAGGAACGACAACCCGGTTCTGCGAATCAATAGCCCCCCATAATTTGTTCAGGCATACGGATGCATACCCCTGATGAAAATTGCCTATACGGTCATACTTATCGGATACGATTTGTCCTTTCATATCCACATAAAACCAAGAAGCATTTTTTTGTACTCCCAAACGTCCATTGTTCACGCTGGTAAGCGAATTGGTATATTCAATAGGAATAACAACCGCCCCTGTAGAATCAATAGCGCCAAAAGCCGATCCCTTTTGTACCACCCGGTATCCTTCATTACTCAGGAAAGCCTTTGACAGGCCACCAATCACCTTGTTCCCCTTTTTATCTATGAAATACAATTCATCATCCAATGAAACCGGAGCTAAATTATGGCTGAAAGCTCCAAACTTTCCCTTTTCTGAAGAAGATATTCTGACCATCACTTCAGCATCCAAATCATAATAAGCTTTAGCTATCTGCTTCTTTTCCACTTTAGCAAGCCTAAGCATATTGTCTGAAGGAGGAAGAATAGCCTGATTGGCAGTTAAAGGAATAATAGTATTTCCATGGATATCTACCAACCCTTGGGATTTCTTATTAATGAAATAAAAATAATCGACCCTTGATGAAGGCAACTGGGACTCAGCGGCATGAGGTTTGGGAAGCAGCAAGCTCTGTATTTCCTGCTTGGTAGCCGGAAATGCAGACTGGTCTGCCTTGGTATAAAAGGCAGCCTCATCAAGCAAAGCTCCGGTTTTCTTATCTCGCAAAACAGGGAAATTGCCCACATCTTCATACTTGGCAGGAATTATTTCCCGCCCATTTTCATTGATTAACCCGAATTTACCTTTAGACACCATGTTGTTCTTTTTATCGTATTTGCCACCGATATTAACCCAACAGATTCCTTGGTTATTGAAACTGCCAATAAAATTATAAGTAGGCTTCACTATGATATTACCAGCTGAATCAATGAACCCGAACTTCTTGCCTTTCAAGACATATATCAGTTTCTTATTCAAATCTCCCATTGCTTCATAATTGGTTTTCAGGATTTCCTTACCTGTCTTATCAATCAACCCCCATTTTTCACCTGTATTGCTACTAGCTTTATTGCCTATGAGCCCACCCGTGGTTAGCATTACTCCTTTTTTAGTATTTCCACCTTCAGCGACGGGGCAAACCCCGTTATAAAATTCACCGATATATGTATATTTCCGTTTTGTAATGATTTCACCATCTTCATTAATCAGACTGTATTTTCCATCTTTTCCTATTTTAGCGATACCGTCTTTAAAGGGAGTAGCTTCATCATATTTATATTTTATCACTACCGTCCCGTCTTCCGTCATAAAACCATAACGCCCCTTTTCATTCTGCACGGCCTTCAACCTCTGAGCTTGCACAGAGCCACTGACCAGCACCAGCAGACATAGAATTAGGATAACTTTTTTATTTCTCATATTCTCTCTATTTAAAATCATTTGAACTTGAATTAATGGAGCCAAGTAATATTAGTAGTAACCGGTTGCTGCCCATTACCAAATGCTACACCTATAGCTCTGGCAGCTTCTATCCTCTGCTTTTTCAGCCCCGCTTCATCCTTATATTTCTCACGATTCTCAAAATCCCAATCACTGGTCACCTTTTGCTTTACTTCATTATACAAAGCTTTAGCTTCACCTTCACAACTGCTTCCCGGTTCAATGAAAACCAACCAGTCCAAAGCTTTTGAAGCACCTTCCGCATCGGGCGACTTCGCCCATTCGGATCTGGCGTATTGCATAATCAATTGACAATTATAATTCACATATTGAGTATAATAAGTGTCTATCAGTTTACTAGCTTCCTCATAGCCGACACAACATTCAGGAATAGAGGTAACATAATACAATGCAGCATCATACTCATGTATAGAAGCACTTTTTTGCGCTTTTACCAATATTTGCCTGTAATTACTATTATACCAAGAGATAATTTTTTCTTTCCCTTCGCGTATAAATTCTTGTATTTTCACGTTATTGCCATTTATTGCACGGAAAGCATTGATATATGCCCGGTTAATATTAGTACCTACTCCTTTTGCATCCACAGTGAGAGTAGAAAATACTTTCTGCCCTACTGCATCGCCTATATACAAAGTCAATTGAACAGTAAGCGCTGTACTGACAGGAGGACCGGACAATGTTTCCTTATATAAAGTATTGGTCTTAGCTGTGATAAAGAATGGTGTAAAATTGGAATTGGCAACACTCCCCTGACCGGCCACTGCCGCAGCTAAACGATTTCCTAAAATCTCTTGTACCTGGGATGGAAGTTCCTCTTTCTGGGCAGCTTTAGCTATGGTAAGGCTTATCTCACAATCCTGTGCTGCCACAGACATGACACAACATGCGCACCAAGCGGCAAATATCATATTCCTTATTTTCATATCTTTTCTATTTTTCTCCGATAACCAATTCAGCTTTACCTAACCCTTTCGTCATTACTTTGCAGGTAAGATTGGCTTTCTGATTGAGATATTTGCGCAAATCATTTGCAAAGCTTCTTGTATCTCTAGCCATTCCATTTTCACGATAAAGCGGAATGCGTACCTGCTCAAAAAGCATCATATTCTCAGTTGCATCAGTTAAACTAAAACGATGAGCCACCGTATTCTGCGCCACCCAATCTTCTATGATTTCCTGTAGTTCAGCCCCCCCAAATTCACTTTCCAAATTAACGCCGCTCCCATTATCAAACACACGGACTTCCAATGCCACTTCACGGCCATTAGCCATCAAATCATCAAAATGTTTCTGTAATTGACTTACGAAAGCATCCATCTTGTCTACTACCGCTTCTTCCAACAATACTGCCACTTCAGCAGCCATAGAAGGTTCTCCCGTACCTTGCGTCGCTGCGACCTGCTTATTAGTGTAGGCATCCAAGCCTCGCAAAGTATAAGTAACAGAACGTTTGGGACCCATTGTATTAATATTCCAAACTACTTCAATCAGAATATCAGCTTTAGCTCTATTCATTAACCGATCCAAAGGAGACTCTGCCAGTGAAGCTCCCGAAGTAGAACTGGTAGTCATCTCATGTTCCGCCGAACTCTGCTCTATGGAACGAATAGAAGATGCCATATCCTTCAACGGAAAATCTTTTTCAGCCATCAATTCACCTATTTTCGTTATGACATTCACCAAGTTCAAATCATTATCCAATGCCTTTTTATAATCCGGAATTTCGGTAATAGTGCCTTGATTGTTATATTTTTGTGTATAACCATTATGGGTACACCACACATTAGCGGGAACAACCATAATGGTAGGTTTTTTAGCCTGCCCATACACTCCGGTGTGTATAAGTGCTACAAGAAATAAAATAGCATATAATTTTTTCATGTTTTTCTGTCTTTATGGTTTTAAAATTTTATCTTCTATCAGTTTCTGCTGTAATTGAGAACGAAGCACACGCACCGTAGTGGAATAAGAAATTTGGGTTTTATTAGAAGCCTTCGTGTTAGAATTTGTTTTCTTATCTTCCATACTTACATACTTCAGATATTCCCCTCCGTCTCTAAAAAAGTCGTTAAAATAAGATGCATACCGTTCCTGTGCATTCACTTCTGTTATCAAAGGGCGCACACTACATTCACGACTACCGGCAACAACACCTTTGAACAAGACATCTCTTACTGCATTTTTCTTTGCCTGCTCTATAGCATCTGTACGATTTTTCCCTCTGCCCCAGGCGCGAAGTGTTTCCGACCCATCCAGTTCTACTCCCAAACATTCACTCTCAAAGGAATGATAGGAAGAAACACTTTTTTTGCTGCTGCATCCGGCAAGGATAAGTAAAAGCAGACATCCCAATTTCCACGTATAAAACAGATGTTTCATAATTTTTTCTTCTTTAAAATTCATAGTCTAATTTCAATGATACAAGTTACCATTATTCAGATTAATCACATCACGAGCCTGCCGGGCAAAAGCAGACAATAATCCGTCAGCCAGTATCAGAAAAGTAACAATCAACCTCTTATACATAAGCTAAAATCCATTATTTAGTCCTTTAATAACTCCGGCTGATACCAGCTCTTGATAGAGGGCGTCTTTCGCAACGGAAACCACTGCTGAAATTCGATACTGCTTTCCCATCTTCACCACTGAAAGATTCTCTCCTACCATATTGGCAAAATTCATGTAAGAACCTCCTTTTTGGAAAAAGACATCAAAATAATCCTGATGTTGCTGTTCTACCACCATACTTCCTGCCAAAGGTTTCTGCCGGGTGCGTGAAGTCTGGCTGGAAAATCCTTTAAAAAGCACCCCATGAACTGCACACTTCTTGATCACATCGACATCCAATTTACTTTTCTTCTGGATTACTGTCACTTTTACCAAATAAATACCTTGTGCACCTACTCCTTCTCCCTCTATCTCATATTTTAAAGGGTCATCACCTGCGTGCGCTCCAATACAGATGAATACAAAAAGAACCGTCATAATGATTCTACCGACAAATTTCACATTCATTACTCTCATAATTCTATTCTTTAATTATATATTATTGTTCACACCCTTCTTTACCGGCAAACTGCAAATATTCATCCTTCACTTTCCGATAATACTCTCCCATCAATTCGCCCGTATTCTTCTGAATCTTTTCTTCAAGATCTTCTAACACATATTTCAAAAAACCACAATGATTACTACCTCCTGCTATAGCAGTAGCTGTAGACCCACCAAGGGCATCTACCTCATCCATAGAAACTCCCAGATTAATTCCGGATGAAGGCTTATTTTGATTTCTGCTTTCATCTTTAAAAGAATTAGAGTTTGTAGATTCCAAATCATTATGCACACTTGCAATGTAACCAATCGTATTCAACGTTCTTTTCTTCTTGTCCTTTTTGGCTTGCTTCAGCGCTAACGCTACTTCTCCATTATCCGGATCCAATTCTGCCGCTATCTTCAGATGCTCCATTCCTTTAGAATAAATGCCATCAGTCACTTGCCCTTTTCCCATATAATAGTGGGCCATGGCATAGTCCGGAATCAAATCTGTCAATAAATTAAACATACCCCAAGCACCTGCCACTCCCTTTTTTTCTTCTTTCAAAAAGGATTCTGTCACATCCTCTGCAAAGCCATCAGAGAGTTGTCCCTTCGTATCTATCCAACCGAGTACGGAATTCAGCCAAACAGGTGCTTTGCCATCCACAAAACTACCTATATAATCAATCCTTCCCGGTAGTAATAAAGCACCTTGACTATTATATAGCCCCATTGCAAGACTTTTGGCAATCCAGACCTTTGCCGATACATCATAATATACCCATTGATAAACACAAGGCAATATAGTACGCCCATATATATCCAAAGCCCCCCATTTATCCTGCTTGCAAGCAAGAACAAATCCATCTTCTGCTATTATAAGTTCCTCATATTCTGTAGGAATTACAGTTTGTCCTCCCACTACAAGGCCCATTTTACCATTATCTTCCCTTATTCTGAGAGAATCGGTTATAACTTCTGCTCCAGGATTATTAATTTTTTCATTGACCTCTCTGCTACATTCAGCGATTTTATCAAGCAAATCATCAAAATCACCGTTCCCTTTCGCATTTTTCACTTCTTCTTGTTTCTGGCGATATACCTTATTGGATATAGGAACGCTTATCATTGCTTCTTCTAGAATATATTTACATGGGACAACGATTTCTCCCCTTAAATTAATAGCCCCGAACTTACCATCTTGCTTGATTGTAGCCAACATGTTATCTCTAAAATTATCAGCGTAATCAAATTGAGGTTCAATGACAAATTCTCCTTTTTTATTTATAAAGCCAAACTTGCCATTCTTCTTTACCGCAGACAGTCCTAAATTAAATCCATGAATATCATCTGCATTTTCAAACTGCGGTTTAATTATAAAACGATTGTGTATGTCTATAAAACCTACTTTTCCTCCTAAAACTACTCCTGCCAACTTTTCTGTAAATCTCTTGGTCACCCCTTCATATTGTGGAGAAATCAACCAATTTATCTCATAATCCTGATTTACTAAAGCCGCATCCCATCCACCAAACATAGAATTACCCCTATATTTTGAATTTTCCCACCATCCTTTATTTTCGGTCTGCTCATATCCCCATTTCTTTGTTACAGCATTTTGGCGCGCCTTCTGTGCATAAAAACTAAAAGGTATAGCACAGCATAATAAAAACAATATTACTTTTTTTACTTCATTCATATACATGTCTTTTTTTAACCTTATGCGGCTTCAAAGAAAAACAATTAACGTCATTTTACAAATTCACAAAACCAAGAGAAAGTATCAAACAGCCTAACAAGCATACTATTCTATCTAAATTAACGACTATATAGCCTCATTTCCATATACCGCAAAGGGAAAATTAAGCACTAAAAACAAAAAAAGCAGCAATCTCACGACTCCTGCTTTTCCACTGTGACTTAAAATCACTTTCTATAAACTTGTATTTTCAACGTCATCAATAGATTCACTACAACAAATAAAACCTATCCTGCAATTCTTTTCTGAACTTCTTGGAAACCTGAAGTTCCGTAATATTCTCAAACGGGGGAAACATGACGCAGCGGTTCTCCTTAATCATCATCAGATAATTGATATTAATGATATACGACTGATGGATCTGGACGAAGCAGGAGTCATATCCCTTGATATGATCGGCCGTAGTATTTTTCTTCAGCAGCAAAGGCAGCTGGTTGTTCAGCACCACTTCCCACAGTTTCCGGTCGGAGTTATAACGGAAAAAACCGATGTCAATGGAGCGCAGAATGCGCAAGTCATTGATGGGTGTGGATATCATAAAAGTATGCTCGCCGGCCGAATACACACGCGGAGGGATAACCAAAGATGCGGCTGCCGACTCTTCCGCCTTTTTCATGAAGCGGTCAATGATCCCTTCCAGCTCCTTCTTATCTATAGGCTTCAGCAAGTAGTCGAAAGCTGCCCCACGAATAGCATAAATCATGTACTTATCATAAGCTGTATAGAACACAATCTGCATATTCCAAGTGATTGCCCCCCTTAGCTGTTCCAGCAGTTCCATGCCCTTCATGTCCGGCAATTCCACGTCCAGAAACAGCAAGTCCGGATGAACCTTTTCCAGCAGTTTCCGGCCATTCGCACCGTTACGTGCCATCCCGTCTATAGACAGCCTGTTATATTTCTTCAGCTCCAGACAAAGATTGTCCGCAGAGAACTCATCATCATCAATTATTACGACCCTGTATAGTTTATCCATAGTAAACAATCCTGCTTTAGTTATTAACGGAACAAAAGTATTAAAACATGTTTTAACGCACAAACCCGACACTCCGGTTATGGAACTATAGCGACCGTTTCGGACACTATCCTAGCAAAAATAACAACTAAACCATCTTTTTCAAATTATAATCATAGCCTTGGGGCAGGAAGACAGCAAACTCGCAACCGGTTTCTCCGTCTTCCAGCTGCACATTGGTTATGGATATGTCGATATGCTTTTTATTGTTGGCGTTCAACAACTGTATGGTTTGAAGAATCACTTTTATACCGGTGCCTGTACCATGGTTGGCACTGTTTATCCGGTAACCTCCCCCATTGTCACGCACCTTGACGCAGATTCCCTCCCCGGTCTTCTTGATATCAATCCACAGTCTTTTCATCCCCTCTTTGTCCTTCAGGGCATGCTTGATGGCATTTTCTATCGGAATCTGTATCATCATGGAAGGAAGTATTTCTTGGTCAAGATGGATGGCAGCATCTATGGATGTGGACAGTATAAAGCTATCTCCCAATGCTTCACGTTCCAGGTTGATAAACGTATTGACAAAGTCCAGTTCCTCGGCCATGGTAACGCACAGCTGTTCGGTCAGTTCCAGGTTGCGCCGCATCAGCTTTACCAACCCACGCATATTTCCGGCCTGCTCATCGGTGTAGTTTCCCATCTCACGGTTCAGAATGTTAAAAATGAAATGGGGGGAAACCCGGTTACGGATATTCTCCATACGCAAAGTGGCAATCATATTCTGACTTTTCATTTGCAGCAGGAAACGCTGTCTCTTGTTGTACATGTAAACAAAAACAACGAGCCCCAAAATACAGATGCAGGCAAACATCCACAGGTAAAGCGTCTGATTCAGCGCCAGTACTTCATTCTCTTTTTGCTGGATAAAAATTTTCTGCTTCATCAGCGTGGTGTCCTGACTGTATTTCAGATCAATTTCAGCTGTACGCATTTTAATACGCTCATTACGTGTAGAATCATCAATACGCTGATTTTCCATTTGATAATAATAGGCTTGTTTGAAATCCCCCACCTCTTCAAAATAATGTTGCAGGTAACGGTTACGGATATGCTGCATATTCGGTTCCACATAATCAGGCTGTATAGCCTCAGACATACGTTTACGTGCTAAAGACAAGTTATTCTGCTTCAAGGCAAGTTCAATCAATTGGGTATCCAAATAATAGAGAGCCGTCTGATTTTCGATAGAACGAAAAAAATCACTGCAAAGGTTTAAATAGTATGCGGCAGAATCAACCTGATTCATCAATAGAAAAGTTTCTCCCAAATTCATTTCAGTCAGATGTTCCTCAAAAATCATATCCGGATAAGAACGAGCTAACAATAATGATTTTCTGAAAAATTCCAAAGCATTAGGATAATCAGCACGAAAATAATAAGAATTACCACGATTATTCAAATAAATATGTTTCTCAAATGGAAGCATCTTATCATATTGCCGGGCAGCCAGTTCATAGTAATGATCACAAGACGTAAAATCACGAAGTTCCATATAAACCTGTGCCAATCCGTAATAAACAGGAAAACGTTTTTCTTCAGGAATCTTCAATGAATCACAGTAAGACAAAGCTTTACGATACCACATCGCGCCTTTATCATAATGACCGGTACGGACAAAAGCATCAGCCAAATTAATAGAAATATCATGAAGCATATCTCTGTTACTACCCTTCAAACGATAATCAAATGCTTTTTGAAAACATACCACTGAAGAATCTGTCAACCCTTGACGAGCACATACATTACCCCGCATATTGTAAATCTCAGCATACAAATCATTAATTAACGATGACGGTTCAGCTCCATCGCAAAATACTTCCGCTCTATCCATGCTAAGTTTAGCCGAATCCATCTCGGATTTAAACATATATGCTTTTGCCAAAAGAACAAGATAATGGTAATACGCCACACTATCTGTGGCAACCGACATTTGCCTGGCAGTCCGGGTACATACATAACTAGGATTTTTTGACAATGAATCAATTATAAAATCATAATACTGCATATAGATATCCATTTGGGTCTTTTTATAAGTTCCGGAACTTGTACAAGATACTCCCCATATACAAAATAATACACTATACCATAAAAATTTAAATATCAAATGTATGTTCTCCATCTTATCCTCCTTCATAGCTTATTGACAAACATAAGCAAAAATAAACACAACCATATACTTTTATTAAAATTTATTTGACCCAAACAGCCTTTTAGATAAAATTTACACAAAGATGAAGATTCACTTTGTCATGTCATGAAACATCCCTACCTTTGAAAAAAGAATTTATAAACGAAGAAACATGGAAACACTATCTAATTCTATCCTGACTGTACAAATAGCCGAGCATGGCGCCGAGCTTCAAAGTATCAAAAAGGATGGCAAAGAATATCTTTGGCAGGGCGACGCTAAATTTTGGGGACGGCGTTCACCTGTCCTTTTCCCTATAGTAGGACGTGTGTGGAACAATAAATACCGTCATGCCGGAAACACTTATGAAATAGGACAACACGGTTTTGCACGTGATATGGACTTCAAACTAACCTATAAAGAAGACAAAGGAGCTGTATATTGGTTGGAAAGCACTCCTGATACATTGGGCAAGTTTCCTTTTCCCTTCCGCCTGCTGGTGGGATATTTATTGGAGGAAAATAAAATCACCGTAAAATGGCGTGTAGAAAATCTGGGAGCTATGGATATGTATTTCCAGATTGGAGCACACCCAGCTTTCTATTTCCCCGAGTTCGATGCTGCTACAAAGGATCGTGGCTTCTTTGTTTTTGACCGAAAGTCTGACTTAGAATATATCATGCCAACCGAAAAGGGGTGCGTATCACCAGAACGTCATGTACTAAAATTAAACAAAGAAGGGCTGATGCCAATTGATATTCATACTTTTGATTGTGACACTTATATTTTTGACAATAAACAACTGAAAAAAATAACCTTACTGGATAAAAAGAAAAAGCCCCATATCAGCTTGGAATTTAATTCTCCATTGGTAGCTTTGTGGTCTCCTACCAAGACACATCCCGATTGCCCATTTGTTTGCATTGAACCATGGTATGGACGTTGCGATTCTGTAGGGTATTCGGGCGAATTAAAGGACCGTGAATGGATACAGAAATTGGAACCAAAAGAAACGTTTGATGTAGAATATAAAATCATTATAGAGTAATAAAGAATAACGGGGTATGCACGATGAGTCACACCCCGTCTTTTTTGCTTACCGACTTCCCAAATACAAAAATATCATACCAATAAGTACCAGTGCCAAATCCACAGCCTTGCTTTTAAGATTCTTCTCACGGAATACCATTGCACCAAATAGAAAAGAAACAAGCACACTGCCACGCCTTACCATAGATACTATGGAAATCATTGCACCGTCCAAGCTTAAGGCATAGAAATAAACAAAATCAGCTGCCGACAGAAAAATAGATATCAGAATAATACACCAATGCCAATGAAACGGAGTGGTAGATTTGCGCTTCGGCCACCATAACAACATCAAAACACCTCCCATCATAAACAATTGATAGATATTATACCATGACTGTACAATCATTCTATCCAGTCCGATACCTCCTTGATCGACAGGCGCCATGAGATACTTGTCATAAAGCCCGCTGACCGCTCCCAACACAGCTGCCATTACCACATAATAAATCCATTTATTATGTTTGAAATCTATTCCCTCTTTCTTTCCGCTGCGGCTCAGCATAAAAAAAGAGAAGACAGCCATCAGCACACCAATCCATTGGTAAAAATTCAATCGCTCACCAAAGACCACTAAAGCTCCCACCAACACCATCACCGGACGAGTAGCGTTTATAGGTCCCACAATTGTGATAGGCAGATTCTTCATCCCAAAATATCCCAATATCCACGACGAAAGGACAATAACAGATTTCAACACCACATAGCGATGCACCTCCCACCCTGCAACAGGCACATAAAAAATAGAATCCTCCAATATTCCCGGCCTCCACACTGACAATACAATAAAAGGAAGAAATATCAAACTAGAGAACAACGTATTCAGAAATAATACCGGAATAACCGCATTGTCCTTCAACGACTGTTTCTTAAATACATCATAGAATCCCAGCAATGCAGCCGAGAGAAATGCCAAAAGTAACCACATCATATCTTTTACCTTATTTAAAACAGAAGGCAAAGTTACAACAAAAAATAAACAAAGAAGTGTAGATTTTGATATAAATGGCACGGAAATAAAAGAAAAGGGGGATAGAGAAATACATCTCCACCACCCCTTCTTTTATTTATGAATATTCTCTCAGACTTTCGCCCGATGCTTATACTCGATTAAATTCCCAGTGATTTTCTTACGGCTTCCACCTTTTCCTCAGCAGCTGCATTAGCAGCATCGAAACATTTGTGGCAACCCATTTCACCTTTTACTTCCACATAAAATTTGATTTTAGGTTCTGTTCCTGACGGGCGAACTGAAATCTTAGTTCCATCTTCCGTAAAATATTGCAATACGTTACTAGCCTCCGGCATATCTATTTCTGTTATATTCCCGTTACCATCTGTCACCTTCAAAGTTTTAAAGTCCTTGACAAGAACAACCTTAGAACCGCCTATTTCTCTCGGAGGATTAGAACGGAAGTTTTCCATCATTGCCTTAATCTCTTCTGCCCCGCTCTTTCCTGGTTTCACAACATTCACAGTAGTTTCTTTTGAGAAACCATACTCCACATAAATATCAAGCAAAACTTCGAACAAGGTCTTGCCCTGGTCTTTTGCCCAAGCACAAATCTCCGCCAACAATGTACAAGCAGAAACAGCATCTTTATCACGGACAAAGTCTTCGGCCAGGAATCCGTAGCTTTCTTCACCACCTCCGATGTATTGCTGTTTGCCTTCACGCAAACGGATTTCACGTGCAATCCACTTGAATCCGGTATAGCAATCCAACATTTCGATGTGATTCTTGTCTGCGACAGATTTAATCAGTTCCGTAGTAACGATAGTCTTCACAATGAAATCATCATCCTTCATCTTACCCATCGCAATACGGTTCTTTATTATATAATACAAGAACAGCAAACAGGTTTGGTTACCATTGATCAGCACCCATTCTCCTTTGTCATTTTTACAAGCCATACCTACGCGGTCAGCATCCGGATCGCTAGCCATTACAATGTCAGCGTCTATTTTCTTAGCCAAATCAATAGCCATAGACAAAGCCTCGGCATTTTCCGGATTCGGAGAGACAACAGTCGGAAAATCGCCACTCTTCACCATTTGTTCAGGCACGGTATGTACATTTTCAAATCCCCATTGCTTCAATGCACGCGGAATCAACATCATACCTGTACCATGAATCGGAGTATACACAATTTTCAAATCCTTCTGACGCTTGATCACTTCAGGATCAATAGAAATTGTTTTCACTTTATTCAAATAGACGCTGTCTACCTCTTCGCCCACAATCTGAATCAGATCCTTGTTACCTTCAAACTTGATGTCAGTAGCCGATGAAATCTTGTTCACCTCATCAATGATACCCTTATCGTGCGGAGCCAATACTTGTGCACCATCATCCCAATAAGCCTTGTAACCATTGTATTCTCTCGGATTATGAGAGGCAGTAATATTGATACCGCTCTGGCAACCGAAATGACGGATAGCAAATGACATTTCAGGAGTAGGACGCATATCTTCAAACAAATATACTTTAATACCGTTCGCAGAAAAGATATTGGCAGAAATTTCCGCAAACAAACGGCTGTTGTTACGGCAATCATGACCTACCACAACAGATATCTGATCGAGATCTTTAAAATTTTTATTTAGATAATTGGACAAACCTTGAGTAGCAGCACCTACCGTATAAATATTCATACGGTTACTGCCCACGCCCATAATACCACGCAAACCACCTGTCCCAAACTCCAAATCTTTATAAAATGCTTCAATCAAATCAGTCTTATCGGGATTCGCCAACATTTTCTTAATTTCAGCCTGTGTTTCGGCATCATAAGCAGGTGTTAACCATTTCTCTGCTTTCTCTGTCACTTGCTTTATCAATTCTTCATTTTCCATAATTTTTTGTTATTTATAAGGTTTATAATTACATCCGATTTTTACGTCTTGACAAATGTAAAAGAATTAAATTAAAAATCCTAGAAATTTGAAAGAAGAAAATTAGAGATATAAAGGATTATCCCCCTAAAATAATCTGTCATAAAAAAGCAGAAGACCATACAAGGTAAAAAAACACTACTATATAACAGTCAGAAAAGTTCCCAGGCATCCTGAATACAATCTAAAAAACTATCTTATTATGCACAGGAGCAGGATCATAACCTGCCCCTCCACTAATTAATCAGACTTTCAGAACATACAAAAATATATCCTATTTCATCTTATAGCGTTCACCGGTGGCCTTTACCAGTTCTTCCAAAAATTCTTTGGGATACCCCGGACGTACCAAAGGAGCGCAATGACCGGTTTCAGGACGAAGTATGGTTCCATCTTTTGCCATCTTTTTCACAGCACCGTCATTATACTTCACAATCAAAAATTCGCCCAATTTCTTCCAGCTGTCTATTGCCGATTCGGCTGTCATGCAACTATAGTTAGTCAAGAACTCTTTTGCCTTTACAGGATCTTTTTCATATAAGCTCATGGCAGAAGATTCAATGCCAGCCTGTGCATTCGCATAAGTATCTTCCAAATTATTTTGAACGGCACGCATATCATCAATCATCAGGCTATAACGTGGACGAATCATATCGGCCACCCAATTATAAATCCAAAATGCAGAGTCCCATGAAAAAGTTACACAGTCGGCTTCTTTACCGCTATAACAGTCAGGAATACGATCCGAACAACAATATACAGGAGCAAACACTGTCATATTAGCATCATCTGTTCCAAACCATAATACTCCCCCTATTGCATCGGGCAGGTTAGCACGCATCTGTGCCACAAAAGTGAAAGCCGTTTGCTGAGTCGAAATGGGACGTTCATTGAAATATTCCTGATCTCCTACTTTAAAACTCAAGGGAGACAGACGATAAGGAGTTTTAAACGGACCGGCACCGGGATCATTAGTTATATCCAGTGGAGTACCCTCATAGTGATCGCGCATAGCCGCTTGTACATCACGTACTGAAAGTTTACGGGAAGGCTTGATATAAAGAGGCATCGGTTCTTTGCTGTCCCCCTGAATATAAGGAAGATAGGTATCTCCCACCGACTTGTTGAACATATTATAGAAACTCCATACACGCGCTTCACAGAACCGTACACCACCAAAATCTAAAGGATTATATGCCGCCGAGAAACTGAAATCTTTATTCATACCGTCAAAATAACCTTTTTCACGAGCGAAAGAAATCACATCCGGAGAGTAAAGACAATTATCCTTGTCATTCATATTGAACTGATGAATCCGGCTCTGATTAGCATGTGCGGCAATACAATCATCCGGTATACGGACTGCTACCCATACAGCACCTTTCACACCGGGACCCTTACCGATCATCTCCAAAATCCAGACTTCATTGGGATCAGCGATACTGAATGATTCGCCACTGCTATAATAACCATATTCTTTTACTAAATCCGTCATTACCTGTATGGCTTCTTTAGCTGTACGAGAACGCTGGAGAGCTACATAAATCAAACTTCCATAATCCATAATACCGGTAGAATCAACCAATTCCTCCCGTCCACCAAAAGTAGTTTCACCTATGGTTACCTGAAATTCATTCATATTACCTATCACATTATAGGTTTGACGCGCTTCTTTTATTTGCCCTAAATATTTGCCCGAATCCCAATCATAGATATCACGCATGGTTCCTTTTTCATGCATACCGGCAGGATAGTGATACAACTCGCCAAACATTCCGTATGAATCAGCGGAATAAGAAACGATAACAGAACCATCAACCGAGGCTCCCTTACCTACAATCAGGTTAGTGCATGCCAAACTCTCTGTTATTGCCGCCAATAGAAAGGCAGCACCTAAAATCAGTTTATTCTTCATTAATATATAACTTTTTAATTGTGTATAATACTTATTTTACCATCAAAATTCATATTCCTCTTTTGTTTCGTTTCCACAATAATCTGTCACCACCAATTCCAATTTATGGGCGACTCCTTTTTTTAACCGTTCAGGATGCTTCATCCACAATTTCGCATTTTTGGAACTGAAACCGAATAAGGCAAATTCGCCGTCTATCTTCACCTTATAATCCTTAATACCCGTTTCCGCATCTCCTATTTTGAACTGAACCTTACCTGTCTTCCATTGTGCCTTATTTAATGGGGTCACTCGTGGAGACAAAGTATCTATAGCTACGGTATAGGTTCCCAGTTCACGGATGGAAGTCTTCATCCAACCATTTTCATAAATTCCTCCTGCTGAACCTTTCCTTTTTCCCCACTTACGGGCCACATAATATTTCGACGTATCCTCTACAGGAAGATGGCGTACCCCGATCATCAGCGTGCACCCAGCCTGCAAAGCTACTGGCTCATCGTGCAACTGGTACTCGTAAGATATTGCGGCTGTATCTTTAACCACATGACAGTTCAGTGCCACATCCTCATACAACATTCCTCGGGGGATAACCAGTTCCATACCCGGTTCCTGAACCACATTACCTTTATTCCATGCCAAATAATGTTTTACCTGCGGATGATATTCCTCTATCGGCTGCCTACGGCCACGCACAATGAAACGATAAGTCGACTTATTCCCGTATAAATCAGCTAATTCATAACGAAAATGATAATCACGTTCTTCATCAATCGTAACCACCCCTCCTTCATCATTGGCTTGCAACATGCGCAAACTATTTCCGGGAAGAATCTGTGAGCGCATCACCCAATTATGCCTCTTTACATTCTCCTCATAGTCTGTCCAGGCATTAATCATCCGGTTCTCTTCGGGCAAAACGCCATCCACCGTACTGCGAAAAACTTCTGTCGTATCCACATAGAGTACCACGGAACGCACACCATAATTATTATGTGTGCCATCCATATAGTCGTATGCCTTAATGCCAGCGGCTATTTTCCCCCAAGCAGAAACCGGTTGTCCCAAAGAAGCAACAGATATGGATTTTTTTCTTTGTGAGCCTTCCACAACTCCAGCGCCCCGCTGCGGATAAAGCATAATCATTGACGCACGTGGCGGAGTAGTGTCTTTAATTTTATCGGTATAGAACTGTAAGGGATCTATCAATTCACCAGTATCCGTACGGCGTATCTCCATATGCAGATGCGGTCCGAAAGAATACCCTTCATTACCGCTTAAAGCAATGATTTCTCCAGCTTTGAAACTGACCTGATGAGGCTCGAATTTCAAATCCACAGCAAAAGTTTCATGCCGATATTGATATTCCTCCACCACTTTTGCCACTGCAGAAGCAAATTTCAACACATGTCCATATACTGAAGTATATCCATTGGGATGCGTAATAAAAATAGCCTGCCCATATCCTCCGGGAGTAACCAGTACACGGCTCACATATCCGTCGGCAATGCAATGAATAGGTTTTCCCACCTCTCCCTGGGTTTTAAAATCCACTCCTCCATGAAAGTGGTTAGAACGCAGTTCACCGAAATTACCGCTCAGAATAAGCGGAAAATCAAAAGGAGGACGGAATACAGGAGCAGCCGGTTCTTCCTGTGCCCGTACAGCAAGAACACTGCCCAAAGCTGCTATGATTATATAATTTCGTAAAGTCATTTTCTTTATTTTATGGAGAACTCATCACAAAAATTTTGAATCTCTCCGCAAACTTACAAATAAAAAACAGAATATCCCTTAAAACAATGTTGCTAAACATACATTTATTACGAAAAAAACATATCCGGACAAAACCTACTTTTCTGACATTTTGTTATCTTTGAGGCAGTCAAACCCCTTAAATGTGACAATTATGATAGTAGGAATTCCTAAAGAAATCAAAAACAACGAGAATCGTGTATCATTAACCCCTGCAGGAGCACACGAGTTGGTACAGAGAGGTCACACGGTGTATATACAACACACCGCAGGTATAAACAGCGGATTTTCCGATGAAGAGTATGAGAAAGTCGGAGCGCGTATCCTTCCTACTATAGAAGATGTGTACGCCATTGCCGAGATGATTATAAAAGTCAAGGAACCCATCGAATGTGAATATAACCTGGTACGTAAGGGCCAACTGGTATTTACATACTTCCATTTTGCCTGTGACAAAGAATTAACGGAGGCAATGATGCGTAGTGGTTCAGTATGCCTAGCTTACGAAACTGTAACAGACAAACAAGGAGGACTGCCTCTGCTGATTCCCATGAGTGAAGTGGCGGGACGAATGTCCACTCAGGAAGGAGCACGTTTTTTGGAGAAGCCTCAAGGAGGACGTGGCATCTTGCTAGGTGGAGTTCCCGGTGTCAAGCCAGCCAAAGTGCTGGTATTAGGCGGCGGCATTGTAGGAACCAATGCAGCTTTAATGGCTGCAGGATTAGGGGCTGATGTCACAATCTGTGATATTTCATTACCCCGCCTGCGTCAGTTGAGTGAGTTCATGCCTAAAAATGTAAAAACATTATTCTCGTCCAGCCACAATATAGAAAAAGAACTGCCAACAACTGATTTGATAATCGGTGCAGTTCTTATCCCCGGTGCAAAGGCTCCCCACCTCATAACACGCCCTATGCTGAAACTGATGAAAAAGGGTACTGTACTGGTAGATGTGGCCATTGACCAAGGAGGATGTTTTGAAACCTCCCATCCCACAACTCATGCCGAACCCATTTACGAAGTAGACGGTATCATCCATTACTGTGTGGCAAATATTCCGGGAGCCGTGCCGTGTACTTCAACCTTGGCATTAACCAATGCTACACTGCCATACGCTATCAGATTGGCAGATCTTGGTTGGGAAAAAGCTTGCGAAAACGATCCGGGACTAAAAAACGGCTTGAATATTGTAAACGGAAAGATTGTGTTTCCGGCCGTAGCAGAAGCCTTTGGCTGGAAAATTTAATAAAGTATGGATCCTAATGGAAAAAGGAAGGCCTATCATGAAAGGTCTTCCTTTTTTACGGAATAACATTTATAAGGATTATCATCTCATGATTTTTCAAGCACTTCCTCTACGGATTCTTCCCGCTGTTTCTTCCCAATCCGACTTACAATCCAAATGCTGACTTCGTAAAGCAAATACATAGGCACAGACACCATCATCAATGTAAAGACATCTGACGTAGGAGTGATAACAGCTCCAACTATCAGAATAATAACAATAGCATGACGACGATACCGCTTCATAAAATCAGCCGTAAGAAATCCCAGTTTGGCAAAAAGCCAACAAAGGACAGGAATCTCGAAAACAATCCCCATCATCAGGCTCATCATCATCAATGTATCCATATACGAAGACAAAGTAATCGTGTTCTCCACTTCCATACTGACCTGATAGGTAGCAAGAAAACGGAAAGTAAGAGGGAAAATCAAAAAATAATTCAAAAGAACTCCCATCATAAAAAGAAAATAGCCCCACCCTACAATCCGGGTAGAATATTTCTTTTCATTCTCGTATAAAGCCGGCGAAACAAAACGGAACAACTGATAAATAACATAAGGAGATGCCAGCAAAAAACCCGTATAAAAAGACACGCTCATATGAGTAATGAATTGAGCCGCCAATTGGGTATTGATCATTTTCACATAAAACACTTCCGGACATAATGAAGGCATAGCCATGAAATCAGCTATCCGGCAAAAAAAACGATAAATAATGAAATCAGCATTCTTAGGCGCTAGAACAATAGCAAAAAGCTCATCCTTAAACAAGAATGCTACCAACATTAGAAATACCACAGCCACTGCAATACGGAACAAGACATGGCGCAGTTCTTCCAGATGATCCCAAAAAGTCAGTATCTTCTGCTGTTGTTCCATCATTTGTCACTCTTTCGTTTCCCCTTTCTTATCTTTTCCATCTATATCATCCTCCACCCCGTTCATCCCTTCCTTAAAACTCTTAACCCCTTTGCCCAACCCCTTCATCAGTTCGGGTATCTTCTTCCCACCAAAGAATAAAAGAACAATCAATGCAATGAATAATATTTCCTGCATTCCTAATCCTAAAAATAATAATGTGCCTGTCATTTTATCTATTAACTATTAAATGATTTATCAAAAACCAAAGTCATCCATTTACCGGGATCTCCATCCATGACAGCTACCAGAACATAGCCAGCGCCACCATTTTCAGGCTGTTTCACAATTTGCAGCATAACATCAAATGTTTACAACTTATCTTTTTGCAATAGCTTTCAACAAAGCATAGCCACCAAAAATCTGGAGCAACATGCCCGGAATTCCAATCCGGAAATCCTGTGCCGCCAAATAGAAATCACCGACAAGAGCCCATTCTATCAAGGTACCCACCACCTGATATGCCATAACAGTCCCCAGCAATGCAGGAATCGTAATCTTACGGAAACGATCTGCCATATATCCCGCCACCAACGCCAACAATACCGACTTTACCAATATAGCCGGAAGTATGGTCACAGAAGGCATTCCAAACAAGAAACTATTGACAAGCGGAGAAAGAACAGCCGTCAACATCCCCACTTTGAATCCATATTTATAAGCACCTATTAATGTGAAGAAATAAATGGGTAACATAGCAGGTCCACCCAAATGCACCAAATGACAAAGTTGCGGCAATACCACATTACCTACAATAAACACGAATGCAAATAAATAAGTATTTGCGTTTGTGTAATTTAACGAATAGAGTTTTGTTGTTGATTCCATGAATACTAACCTTTCATTTAATTTCTGCAAATATAATCATTTCATAAAGCAAGCTCAATCTTTTTTTTCCCTTTTCTTGTTTATATTATCAAATATTCTTCTATCTTCGCAATAGATTGATAAAATTACAACTATGAAATATTATAAATTCATCTATTTTTTAGCCTTCGTCCTTGGAATGTCAACATGGGCACAGGCACAAAGCACTCCTTGTACCGGAAATGCATATAGCACAAACGCAGACTTCTTCCGTGCCTCAGCATCAGCTCAGAGCGGTGATGCCACTGCCTCCAAAAAGAAGGCGGTCATTGCAGCCCGTACCGCAATAACCAGCCAGATCAAAGCAAAGGCGGAAATGGCTGCCAAGTCTCAAAAAAAATTCGGTAATGCAGAGTGGGAACAGTTCTCAGATCTGATCCATATGGCTACCCAGCAAGAGGCTGCTAACTTAAAAGTAATCTGTGAAAACAGCCGGCAGAGCGGTGGTAAATATAAAACAGACGTTGTGGTAGAATTGCCTAAAGCAGGAGTTCTGTCCACAATCATCAACCAAATAAAAAGTGATGATAAATTAAAAGGACTTTTTGAAGAAAGCCAGTTTAAGCAAGCGTTTTAAAGCCACTTGAATCCATCAGAGGAGTCAATGCAGTTTAAAAGGAAAACCTATTACATCAACCTAATCTTGACAGATTTATGGAAAAGTTGTACGATTACCTTCCCCAGCAATTGGTTACTTTCATTCTGGTGACCTTGTTCTCTTTACTCATCGGTTTATCCCAACGGAGAATCAGCCTGAAACGAGAGGGGGAAACTACGCTTTTCGGCACAGACCGGACTTTTACTTTTATCGGCATTTTGGGATATCTCCTCTATATACTTGATCCTAAGGAAATGCATTTATTTATGGGAGGCGGAATAATTTTAGGTATGTTACTGGGCATCAATTATTATGTCAAGCAATCCCAGTTCCACGTGTTTGGAGTGACAACAATCATCATCGCCCTTATCACCTATTGTATGGCTCCTATCATAAGTACACAACCTTCCTGGTTTTACGTGATGATGGTAGTCACCGTGCTTCTTTTCACAGAAATGAAACACACCTTCACAGAACTTGTACAACGGATGCAGAATGATGAAATGATCACACTGGCAAAATTTCTGGCTATCAGCGGTATCATTTTGCCCATGCTACCCAAGGAACCTCTCATACCGGGTATCAATCTCACTCCATACACCATTTGGCTGGCTACTGTAGTCGTATCGGGTATCTCCTATTTGTCCTACCTGCTGAAGCAATATGTTTTCCGCGAATCAGGCACTTTGGTTTCGGGCATTATCGGTGGTCTGTATAGCAGCACCGCTACCATTTCCATCCTTGCCCGCAAATGCAAACGGATACAAGCGCATGAAATACCGGAATATGTATCTGCCATGATGCTTGCTGTCAGCATGATGTTCTTACGTTTCATGATTTTGATCCTTATATTCAGCACTTCCATCTTTCTGAATATTTACCCCTATCTGCTCATCATGTCTGCAACCGCCGCCGGCATCGGCATATTCATCCATAAAAAGCATACTATAAAAGGCGAGCGCGAAGTTATTGAAGAAACGGAAACGGAAAGTAATCCACTGGAATTCAAAGTCGCTCTGATCTTTGCTTTATTATTTGTAGTATTTACATTTCTGACTCACTATACATTGGTTTATGCAGGAACAGGAGGTTTGAGTATTCTCTCCATTGCAACAGGATTAAGTGATATCACTCCTTTCATACTAAACCTGTTACAAGGCGGAAACATTCCGGCAACCATTGTAGGGGCCTGTATCATGCAAGCTATCATCAGCAACATCGTAGTGAATATGTTCTATGCCATATTTTTTTCCTCCCGCAGAAAAGAAATGCTGCCTTATGTATGGAAAGGATTCCTCACTGTCATTGGAGTAAACGCTGTACTATTACTCATCTATTACTTCTAAATTATATTCTCATAAAAAAACATGCGGATAACAGGATTTTTCAGACAATCCATATCATCCGCATACTTTTTAATATTCTAATAAATCCCTATCAGAAAAGTAGAATATAAGCCAATGAACTAAGACTGATCACCGCCCAAAGAGCAACACCTTGAATCAGAGGTTTCATACCTACTTGCTTCAATACATCCATAGACAAGGAAGCTCCAATAAAGAACATGGTAATAATCAATCCTTTACGTGCCAGTCCGGAAACAGCCTGCCCGAATTGAGGCACACCATCCAGCACATAAGTATTCAGAATGATAGCCACAACAAAATAAAGGATAAACCAAGGAATGCTTACTTTCTTACCGCTTCCCTTGAAAATAAAAGAAGTAGCGAATGCCAAAGGAATAATCCAAAGTGCACGGGTCAGTTTGATTGTTGTCGCCACTTTCAACGCCTCTTCACCGTATGCCGCACCTGCTCCCACCACAGAACTCGTATCATGAATAGCAATAGCTGCCCAAGTACCAAACTGTTGTTGATCTAACCCAAACATATGGCCTAACACCGGAAAAATAAACAAAGCGATGGCATTCAATACAAAGATAGTAGCCAAAGCCACAGACATCTCACTATCTTTAGCTTTCAATACAGGACCCACAGCAGCAATAGCGCTTCCCCCACAAATTGCAGTACCCGAACTGATAAGATAAGCCGTATCACGATCTACCTTCAAAAGTTTATGCCCTATAAACATACCTATAATCATTGTACCGATTACAGAAATGATCGTGAATTCCATTCCTTCCTTACCGGAAGCCAGAGAAGCCTGAAGATTCATACCGAACCCCAATCCCACTACAGAATATTGCAACAAATATTTAGAAACCTTTTTATTGAACTTAGGATAGGCCTGTCCGCAAACTAATGCAAATATCAACCCCAGAAATAAAGATACGGGGGGAGTGACCCACTGGGAAAATGAAGCCAATACCGGAATATAGTCCATCAACAAAAAGACCGTTAACGTGGAAAGCAAACCTACATAAATAGTTTTGCTGTTTTGCTGTAAAGCTGTTACTGAAATCATATATTTTACTTTTTAACATTATTTCTCCATTTCGGGATGCAAAGGTAATATATGTTTCAAAAACAATCTAATCGTTTTTAATTATAAGTTATAACTTTTCCTTATAATGATTGGCAAATTGCATGAACAGAGCCGGGAGCCCTGTATCCTGCCCTTGCAATTGGACAAAATCAAATTCACGAAACATCACCAGGTCTTTTATATCCAATACTTTAAACTTCCCTGAATACAGTTCTTTATTAATAGACCGGATAGACAAAATCCCCATGCACTCACTATTTTCCAGAAATAATTTAATGCTCTCTGTACTTCCCAGGTGCATACGGATAGTAAGGTCCGATAACTTTATGTTGTGTTTATGCAAAGCGGTAATCAATACATCCAATGTTCCCGAACCTCTTTCACGAAGTACAAGAGGAACTTCTTTCAATTCATCCAAAGTTATCTCATCATAATCCATCCACTTACTATGAGTATGGACGATAGCCACCAGCTCATCTTGCAGAAAAGGAGTATATTTCAAATTAGGTTGCCGGGTATTTCCCTCTACCAGTGCCAAATCTATACGATGTTCCTGCAATGCCTTTTCCACCTCAGAGGAGTTCCCGCTGAAAAGTGATAAAGACACTTGCGGAAACTTCTCGATGAAGCGGGCCAGCAAAGGGGGAAGCACATATTGGGCAATTGTAGTACTGGCTCCCAAGCGCAACTCACCGGTATGCTCATTACGTAATAAGTTCATCTCGTACTCCAAGCGTCCGTAATCTTCCAAAATTTTCTCACAATGCTCCAACAACAACCTGCCTGCATCAGTCAGCAAGATCTTGTTCCCCATTCGCTCAAAAAGGCGTGTCTGGTACATCGTCTCCAATTCCTGAATATGCTTGGTTATAGCCGGCTGACTAATAAACAGCTCTTGCGAAGCCTTTGTAAAGCTGAGGTTTTTCGCAACACTACTGAATACTCTTAACCTGAAATCAGACATGTTTTTTAATGATTATAGTTCGTCTGCTTTAATTCCTAACGACTGTAAAACAGCGAATCCAAACATCTCCCACTGATAAGCGACTTCACTGGTTGGAGGATTCATACCGAATACCGTCATTTTTTCTTTTCCGTCCACCTTATTTAATATAGCAGGAACTTTATCTCCATATTCTTCTTCGGCAGGGACAATAATCACCCGTTTCACCTCTTTTGCATCAACCACCACTCTCAAAGACTCCAGAAACAACTCTTCGCGACTAGCCATATCCGATGGTTCGAAAGAATAAAGTGCAAACTCTCCCAACTGGCTTTTGAAAGCCACGTTATTTAATTCCTTTTCCAAATCCGACGGCTGAAAAGCATCCATTTTCTTACTTTCCTCGTCATAAATAAATAATACCTGAACTGCATTCTCCCCCAAGGGTATTCCACTATCCAGTGACAGACATTCCAACAACACCGGTAAATCCGCTTTCGGCAACTTACGGCCCACCACGTCACCAAAATGTTTGGATAAATCACCCGCCACCCTGTCTACATAGGCTACATCCACCAGAATTACAGTATCTGCAAACTTTATTTCATTTGTCATCTCGTTTTCATTTTATGATTTCGATGCTAAGATAGCAATTATCATCTGCTTGCAAAAAGAGTTATCTGCCTTTTTGTGTACAATTCGGACTTTTTTTCATTTAAAAGCCGGAAAGCCTGCCATTTTGTCTTCTTATTTTACTTCATTAGCTTTCTTTTTCTTTTTGGCAAACTATTTGACGATTATCAAATGAAATCGCAAAAGCCACTGAACAAAGCAGTGACAGTTACGTTTTCAATAGGTATTTGAATAATATTTAGAAAGGAGATACAATATGAATTTTAACAACTTCACAATTAAATCACAGGAGGCAGTGCAACAAGCGGTGAACATAACTCAAGCCCGCGGACAGCAAGCTATCGAGCCTGTGCATCTGTTGGCCGGAGTACTGAAAGTAGGTGAAAACGTCACCAACTTCATTTTCCAGAAATTGGGAATGAACGCCCAGCAGATCGCATTGGTCATCGACAAGCAAATTGACTCGCTGCCTAAGGTTTCGGGAGGAGAACCTTACCTTAGCCGTGAAAGCAACGAGATATTACAAAGAGCCGTACAGTATTCCAAAGAGATGGGTGACGAATTCGTTTCACTGGAAGCTATTATCCTAGCCTTGTTGAATGTAAAGAGTACTGTCGCTACCATATTGAAAGACGCGGGAATGACAGACAAAGAGCTGCGCTCCGCCATAGCAGAACTACGTAAAGGTGAAAAAGTAACTTCACAATCCAGTGAAGACACTTATCAATCCTTAAGCAAATATGCCATTAATTTGAATGAGGCTGCCCGCAGCGGAAAACTTGATCCGGTTATCGGGCGTGATGAAGAAATACGTAGGGTATTACAAATATTAAGCCGCCGTACCAAGAATAATCCGATTTTAATCGGTGAGCCGGGTACCGGTAAGACCGCCATTGTTGAAGGCTTGGCACACCGTATCATCCGAGGTGATGTACCCGACAACTTGAAGAACAAACAAATCTTCTCATTGGATATGGGCGCACTGGTTGCCGGAGCCAAATACAAAGGTGAATTTGAAGAACGTCTGAAATCTGTTGTCAATGAAGTAATCAAAGCCGAAGGCAGCATCATCCTGTTTATCGATGAAATCCATACCTTGGTCGGAGCCGGTAAAGGTGAAGGTGCCATGGATGCCGCCAATATATTAAAACCCGCCTTGGCCCGTGGTGAGCTCCGCAGCATCGGAGCCACTACTTTGGACGAATATCAGAAGTACTTCGAAAAGGACAAGGCATTGGAACGCCGGTTCCAAACCGTTATGGTAGCCGAACCGGACACGCTGAGCACCATCTCCATTCTCCGTGGATTGAAAGAACGTTACGAAAACCATCACAAGGTACGTATCAAAGATGAAGCCATCATTGCCGCTGTAGAATTGAGTAACCGTTACATTACCGAACGTTTCCTTCCGGACAAGGCTATTGACCTGATGGATGAAGCTGCTGCCAAATTGCGTATGGAACGTGATTCCGTGCCTGAAGAACTGGATGAAATCTCACGTCACCTGAAACAACTGGAAATTGAACGTGAGGCCATCAAACGTGAAAAAGACGAGCCGAAATTACAACAACTGAATAAAGAGATTGCCGAACTGAAAGAACAGGAAACCTCTTACAAAGCCAAATGGCAGAGTGAAAAGGAACTGGTCAACAAGATTCAGCAAAACAAGCAGGAAATAGAACAATTGAAATTTGAAGCCGAGAAAGCGGAACGTGAGGGAGATTACGGTAAAGTAGCCGAAATCCGTTATGGAAAATTACAGGCTTTAGAGAACGAGATCAAGGATATTCAAGAAGACCTGAAACACAAGCAGGGTGACAGTGCCATGATAAAGGAAGAAGTTACCGCTGAGGACATTGCCGATGTTGTTTCACGGTGGACAGGGATACCGGTCAACAAGATGCTGCAAAGCGAACGTGACAAATTGCTTCATCTGGAGCAAGAATTACATTTGCGTGTGGTAGGTCAGGATGAAGCCATAGCAGCCGTATCCGATGCCGTACGCCGTAGCCGTGCCGGATTACAGGACCCGAAACGTCCGATAGGTTCATTCATCTTCCTGGGTACTACCGGTGTAGGTAAGACAGAACTTGCCAAAGCATTGGCCGACTACCTGTTTGATGACGAGAGTCTGATGACGCGTATCGACATGAGCGAATATCAGGAGAAACACTCTGTATCCCGTCTGATCGGAGCGCCTCCCGGATACGTAGGTTACGATGAAGGCGGTCAGTTGACAGAAGCCGTCCGACGCAAACCATACTCTGTGGTATTGTTTGATGAAATAGAAAAAGCACATCCCGATGTGTTCAATATTCTGCTGCAAGTTTTGGATGACGGACGTCTGACTGACAACAAGGGACGTACGGTAAACTTCAAGAATACAATTATCATCATGACTTCCAATCTGGGCAGCGCATACATTCAAAGCCAGTTCGAAAAGATTAATGACGAGAATCGCGAAGTGGTGATTGAAGAGACGAAGAAAGAGGTAATGTCCATGTTGAAAAAAACGATACGGCCGGAGTTTCTGAACCGTATAGATGAAACAATCATGTTCTTGCCTTTGAACAGAGAAGAGATAGAACAGATTGTGATGTTACAAATCAACGGTATCAAGAATATGCTGGCCGGCAACGGCATTACTTTGGAAATGACCGATGAGGCCGTCCGTTTCATTGCCAGCACAGGCTATGATCCCGAATTCGGTGCCCGTCCCGTGAAACGTGCCATCCAACGCTATTTGCTGAATGATTTGTCCAAAAAGCTATTGTCACAGGAAGTGGACCGAAGCAAACCGATTATCGTAGAAACAGCGGGTGACGGATTAAAATTCCGCAACTAGAATGTTACAAACAACCAGTAAAGATAAGGTCTTATCTTTACTAAGCAAAAGGGGTGTTCATCATGCACCCCTTTTTTCGTTAACTATAGCCCTCTATCTGCAATATTTTGAATATTTCCTTAACCAATATGTTTCCAATAGCTAAAAAACGGCAATAAGCTCATAAAACAGTTTAATCAGCCATCTCTACTTCCTTTTTTCATTTTTGTATAAGAAAAAGAAAACTGAAATACGGCAAGATTCAGAACAGCCTGTGTAGACTGGTATATTTTTACAATATTGAAAAACATAAGAAACTTATTCATCCGAAAAGAGTTCATTGAACTGGATAATCGTAAAAAAAGATAACCTACTGTTTTATTATCAAACATATACTGAAACTTCATACCTGTATGATATGTATCACTTGTAAGATATATAATCTTTCACCTGTAACATTACTAATCTTACAGCCCACACATTAGTAACGTGTCGCCCCACACGTTACTAACTTTCCGGCATGCAGGTTACTAACCTCTCAAACGTCCTGTTCTTTTCTGAAAAGAACAAGGTCTTTAAAAAAAAGAACAAGACGTTTTCATTGAAAGAACAAGAGCTTTTTAAAATTTGACCTGTTGTTTTTTTCCATAACGGTATCTACATGCCGAAACGCCTTATTTTTCCTTCAGATCTTTCAGCCCCTCCGCAAACACCCTGCCCGTCGGCATTCCGGCTGAAGGATATACCTCACGAAATGTTTCAGCCGGAAAATATCCTTCAGAACAACCACTCCTCCGAAAATAAAACCGGCTGAAACATTTCCACTTGGCTGAAGGATTCCATAACCTCAATCCTTCAGCCGGAATGCCGACGGGCAGGGTGTTTGCGGAGGGGCTGAAGCTTATGAAGGATTTTTCAGGATATTCTCTACAGGGCATTATAAACGACCGTATCCCACTGAAAAAGGTAATATATGTTCATAGACAAAGTATGTGTACTTCATCGGCAAAGTAAGTGGTGTTATTTCGCCAATGAAGTACACATACTTTTTTTACCAATAATGCCGGTAAACAAAAAGCCCGTCAAGCAGTTTACAATCTACTTGACAGGCCTTTCCCTTTCGCTTTATTTCAATTATTCAGCAACAGCTTCTTCCACTTTGTCAGCAGAATCTGCCGGAGCTTCTACAAATTCAGTAATACCATTGTTTACCAAAATATTGTACCATGAAATCAGTTTCTTGATATCTCCGTTATGGACACGGTCACGATCATAATTTGGCAAAACTTCTGCAAAATAAGCATGCAACTCATCGGCTGATGCTTTTTTATAATTGATAGAAGCAACCGCTCCATTCTCTTTCTTCTTTACCGCTTCCAGCACTTCGCTCAAAGGCACTTCTTCTGCATCTGTGTACATAGCAATATCCGCCAATGAGATAACTTTGTCATGAGCATAAGCAGGAACTCTTTTCTTAGCCGCGTCAACTGTTTCTACAATCAACATGTTCTTTCCTTGAGAAATCAATTTATATAATCCCGGTTTGCCCGCGATTGATAAAATGGTCTTTAACATACTATTCTATTTTATATTTATGGTTTGAGGAAGCAAAAGTACAATTCACCAATGAAACTCCCAAATTTATAGTATGAATTTTTCGGTTTTTAATTGTTCTACTATTCTGTTCAACTGGGGTATGAGCAATTGCACCCCGTCATTCACCACCGTGAAATCGGCCCGCCGACGCTTTTCTTCATCATCCATCTGGGCAGCAATACGTGCCCGGACTTGTTCCTCGCTGGCTCCGTCACGATACATGGCACGCTGTATACGCAGTTCTACAGGTGCATAGACCATTATTACCGCATCTACCGTATCCTGAAAACCGGCCTCATACAAAATAGCCGATTCCATACCCACTATCTCACACTTTTCCTGACGTTCCACCCATACGGTAAAATCTTTCCGTACCCGGGGATGGATAATGGAATTGATTTGGAGCACATGCGCCGGATTGGAAAACAGATAGGAAGCCAGCAACGGCTTGTTTAACAGACCATCCTTATAAACCTCCTCACCTAACAAAGCAATCAGTTCCCCACGAATTCCGGCATCGGAAACAGTAAGGCGTTTCGCTTCATTATCCGCATTATACACTGGGATATGCATATTCTCCAGCAAATGGGAAATGTATGATTTTCCACTGCCGATGCCACCGGTAACCGCTATCTTAATCATTGAATTTAATTCGTTGTTCTATCAAATAATCCACCTCCTTGGGATTCAAACGGACGTGGTTCACATATCGGGGGATGGATTTGAGATTGACCGGACACTTCTCCCCCTTATTGTTCAACAAAGACTCATAAGTCACCCCGATAAAGAAATCCTCGGAAGTGATGGACTTGAAATGACTCAGACCTACCTGAAAAGTCACCTGAACCTTGGAGGGAAAAGTGCGAAGTACTTTATCGGGCGGAAAATTGATGCCACGTATAGGCACCTCCACACTTTTTTCAGCGTAAATATCTACCAATAAAGTCACATCATCAAAAGAGGGAATGAATTTCGCTCCACGTACATCGGCCAGATTCACCCTGCGACGAACGGTGTCTGCCACATCTTCAAAGTTCAATGCCTGTGTATAAGCAGCCGTGATGGTATCCAAAATCTCTTGAGGAGCATAAACCATCACTGAATCCGGCGAGTAAATGATATCCGAGATATAATACTGACGGTCCAAAGCCACCTTGCCTTGCAATTTCACGGGCACCTTCTTTGCCTTCCCTTTTGTATAAATAAACTCCACAGTATCCGGCCGTATGGTCAGCAATTTGGTTGTCTGATTCAACTGGACCGAAATCTTTTTCATTAAAGCTGAAACCGGAATCCGGACACGACTTCCTTTATCCTCATAGTCCTTAAAGTCCACAACAATGGGATAGAATGTCTGTCCCAGCATATAGTTAGCCAATACAGTTCCCCTGTCTTTCACGCCAATACGCAGTTCGTCAGGAAGTTCGGAGGTCAGCACCACATCACTAGGTACATTCTTCAACCGTAACGGAACGGAGAATTCCGTTTCATAATCATCATTTAACACCTGAAGCAACCAAAAGCAGAAAGATACAAATACAAAAAACAAGAAAATCAGGAACTCCCTGCTATTACGGCTAAGCAGGAAGCTTCTGATTCTCTCTAAAGTCTTTAAATAGTAAATACGTATGTTCCTTTTGTCGAACATGTTGTTATGTCATTTACTTTGCCTGTTGTTGGTTGGATGCAGCATTAGCGAAGATAGAATTTCTATCAATTTTAATCTTAACGCCTGACGCTATTTCCAAAACAACCGTATTATCTTCTATTTCTTTTATCTTTCCGTATATACCACCTGCAGTGATCACTTCCTGACCCACTTCCAGGTTCTTGCGGAAATTAGCAATTTCTTTCTGTTTTTTATTCTGAGGACGAATCATGAAGAAGTACATAATAGCGAAAATGGCTACCATCATAATAAGGAAAGAGTAATCTCCTCCACCCCCTGCCTGCAGAAATACAAATAATAAGTTCATACTTTCTATGTTTTTTAGTTTATAATACCGTTATTCTTCAATAACAAACAAAGATATTAATTTTTTGTTAGCTTATTCTCTTTTTTTAATGAATTAACGATTCCATCCAAAGTACCGTTAATAAAGCCACCGCTTTTCGGAGTGCTGTACAGTTTGGCTATTTCCACGTACTCATTCAGTGAAACGCTGACCGGGATATTGGGAAAACTCAGGATTTCAGCCAAAGCGATCTGCATAATGACCACATCCATGAAAGCCACACGGTCTAAATCCCAGTTCTTTGTATTTTCGCTAATCAGATGACGATAATAATCGGCATTCAAGATAGTACGACGGAACAAACGGCGCGCGAAGTCTTGATCCTCCTCATCTTTAAATTCCGGCAACAATTCCTGTTTTGCACCATTCTTCTCATCGAAACGCTTGATGGTCTTCAACACAAAGGTATCCACGATTTCCTTATCATCATTCCAATACAAACTTTGGTCCTCCAAAACCTGATCCAGTTCGATATTATTGAAAATAATATTTTTATATAGCTTGCGCCACAATTCACGGTCTTCCTCATACGAAGAAGTCTCACTGGCCATATATTCCTTATATATATCGCTTTCTAAGATTTTATCACATAAAGTCTTTACGAAATCAGCTTCATTCTCCCAAGTTTTCTTCTGATTGTTCGAAAACTCCAGCAGCTGTTTGTTTACCTCCAGCTGTGCAATAAAGCGGTTTTCCACAAATTTGGTGTTGGGAAACAATTCTTCCTTAGTAGGGACCAGTTTGTTTTTCGCAGCATTCAGTCGTTTGTTAGCCTGTTTAGTTACCTCTACCATTAAAAGCAGCAGATAGTTGTATAAGTCATACGCTTTAGAAAGGCTGAAAAATAACTCTTTTTCCGCTGTATCCAAGTTTTTGCCTCCGTTCTGATAATAAGCATAGACTATCTGAACTATCTTAAGACGAATAAGAACTCTATTTATCATAATTCACATAAAATTATTAAGGAGTTGCAAAAGTAGGTATTTTCATTGATTTTACATAACATAATTACATTTTTTAATGTAAAATTTACATAGAGCTATCTAAATCGCTTTTTTCATCGAAGTTTATCCGCAAATTCTTTGCCCATTTAAAAAAAATGTCCAATTTTGAAGCCGATTTATAAAGATACTTAAGTTATGGAAGATTATAAAAAGAAAAGTGTAGTGGATGGTGACAAAGAAATTGTTTTTTCAAAAGCAATTAAAGCCGGCAAACGTATTTATTATTTAGATGTGAAGAAAAACCGAAAAGATGAAATGTTTTTGGCTATTACCGAAAGCAAGAAGATTGTTTCGGGAGAAGGTGATGACTCGCAAGTAAGCTTCGAAAAACATAAGATTTTTCTATATAAAGAAGATTTTGAGAAGTTCATGAACGGTTTACAACAGGCTATACAGTTTATTGCCGAAGAGCAAGGTCCTATTGAACCTCATCACACTGAAAATGAAGAACAGGAAACGACCGAAGACGCTCACAAGCCGCTTAGTCCGAATGAAATTAAAATAGATATCGATTTCTGATTCCAACCGATAAAGAAAGCACAATGATAAAAAAATTGTGCTTTCTTTTTGTCAAGTCGGAAATAAGCAGTAATTTTGCACCGCTTTTTCAAGCTCATCGTGTGATATACCACATCGTGTGATGGCGAATTAAGCAATAAGATCAACTTAATTTAGAGTAACACAAAAAATTAAAAAACAATGAAATCAATTGAAATTAAAGGTACTGTCAGAACAGACGTAGGAAAGAAAGCAACTCACGAATTGCGTAAGAACAATGGTGTTCCTTGTGTATTGTATGGAGTACAGAAAGACGAAAACGGCTTGCCCGTAGCTACTCACTTCTCCGTGCCCACCGAAGGACTCCGTAACTTGGTATACACACCGCACATCTATGTTGTAGACTTGAACATTGACGGTAAAATAGTAAACGCTATTTTGAAAGATATCCAGTTCCATCCTGTAACGGATGCAATCCTTCACGTTGACTTCTATCAGATTGATGAAGCTAAACCCATCGTTATGGAAGTTCCTGTTCAGCTGGAAGGTTTGGCAGAAGGTGTACGTGCCGGTGGTAAATTGGCATTACAGTTGCGTAAACTGAAAGTGAAAGCTTTATACAATGTAATTCCTGAACGTCTGGTTGTTGATGTAACTTCTTTGGGTCTGGGCAAGACTGTCAAAGTGGGCGAATTAAGCTATGAAGGTTTGGAATTGATTAACGCTAAAGAAGCCGTTGTTTGTGCAGTTAAATTGACTCGTGCCGCTCGTGGTGCTGCTGCAACTGCCGGCAAATAATCAGTAACCTTTTAATCCTTATCAATGAAATATTTGATTACAGGACTGGGTAATATAGGTGAAGAATACCGAAATACCCGTCACAACATAGGATTCACAGTATTGGACGCCCTTGCAAAGGCGTCCAATCTTGTTTTTACCGACGGACGTTATGGGGCTACTGCCACCCTCTCGCTCAAAGGACGCCAGCTTATCCTGCTGAAACCGTCTACTTACATGAACCTGAGTGGAAATGCAGTGCGCTACTGGATGCAGAAAGAAAACATTCCGTTGGAAAATGTGTTGATAGTGGTGGACGACCTCGCCCTTCCTTTCGGTACACTACGCCTGAAAGGAAAAGGCAGCGATGCCGGACACAATGGTTTGAAACATATAGCTGCTACGCTGGGTACACAGGATTATGCCCGTCTGCGCTTTGGTATCGGCAACGATTTTCCCCGTGGCGGACAAATAGATTTTGTATTAGGTCACTTCACTGATGAAGATTTGAAGACCATGGACGAACGTGTAGCAACGGCTTGCGACATAATTAAGAGTTTTTGTCTGGCAGGCATCAGTATAACAATGAACCAATACAATAAAAAGTAATGGCTGAAGCAAGAATTGATAAATGGCTGTGGGCCTCACGTATATTCAAGACCCGTACTATCGCTGCCGAAGCATGCAAGAAAGGACGGGTTTCCATCAACGGTACTCAGGTGAAGCCGTCGAGAATGATAAAGCCGGGAGAAGTGATACAGGTAAAGAAACCGCCTGTCACGTACTCATTTAAAGTTTTACAGGCAATAGAGAAACGTATAGGTGCCAAATTGGTTCCTGAAATTCTGGAGAATGTAACGACTCCGGAGCAATATGAATTACTGGAAATGAGCAGAATCAGCGGTTTTGTTGATCGCGCCCGCGGAACAGGGCGTCCCACCAAGAAGGACCGTCGCAGCATGGAAGAATTCATTACTCCTGAATATTTCGGTGATGATGACTTCGACTTTGAATTTGATTTCGAAGAACAAGAATAGATAGTGATTAATGGTTAGTGATTGTAGGTGTATGCATCTGCTATTAATCACTAGCCATTAACTACTATCTATCTGTTAATCATTTTGCTACTACAGATTTTTCTTTATAGCTTCAATCATTTCTTGGTATTCCGCATCAGTCAGATAAACTTTTCCCGGATTCATCTGAAATACACCTCCATAATCAGGTCCGTCCACATACTTGGGAGCCAGATGAAAATGCAGGTGAGAAAGTTTGTCACTATATGCTCCGTAATTTATTTTTTCAGGGTGGAAAGCCTTGTCCATAGCACGGGTCACACGGGCAACATCTGCCATAAATGCATTACGTTCTTCATCACTCAGTTCAAACAAGTCGTTTACATGATCTTTATAAGCAACAAGGCAACGTCCGCGATAGGTTTGTTCCTTAAACAGGAATACGCGTGAAACACTCAGTGGCGCTATTTCAATCATTAAATTGTGCAATGTCTCATTGTTCTGACAATACAGACAATCTTTAGGATCACTTTTCATGGTTTTCTTATGTATTAAAATTAATTATTCTTCCTCTTTTTCTTTCTTACCCAACAAACGGTACACATCATCCCGTTCGCCTACCACCCATACCACATCTCCTTCCGTAAAAGGTACATTGATATCAGGGGTCATCAGCGTACTATCTTCTTTTTCGACGCCTACCACCAGACATTTGTACTCATCCCGGATACCACTTTCTTTAATATTTTTACCCAAGAAAAATGAGTTACGATCTATAATGAACTGTTTCAGATTCATTTCACGCCTTTCCAAATCTTCCTCTTCAGCGGCGGCTGATACTCTTTCTGCCTGACGGGCAAACTCGCCCAACTGCTCATCCGTACCGATTACCTGTATGGTGTCACCGGGAAACAGACGTACATTCGCCCCCGGAATATTAATACGATGCATTCCACGAATGATAGATGCCACATGTACTCCGTATTTATGCCCCAAATTCAACTCTCTTAACGTATATCCCGCCCATAAGGAATCCGCAGGTATCTCAAAATCCGAAAGATGTAAGTCGCGGGACAACAAATGTCCTTCATACTCAGGACGCTTCTGACCTGTGAACTCAGCATGCACATCTCTGAAACGCAAATTCTGAATAAAAGTACGCTCCATGAATATAGATTGCTTCTTCAGCCATCGCGAGAACATCATCATACCTACCAAAACAACGGCTATACCGATCAGCAAAGTCGTGGAAGTCTGAAAAAGTTTCTCTATAACAAACATCACAAACATGACAGCTATCACTATACGGAGTAAAATGGTAGAAATTAAGGGAGCCCGGTTGAAACGGCTATCCTGCCATAACGCCTGGAACTCTACAGAGTGGTTTTTTTTCATGATAATGGCACGCAAGAAAGGTGCGATGCAGACGATAGTAAAAACAGTTCCTGCCAGATTGGCCCAAAAGACAGGCAGACTAGCCCGGAACAATGGAATAATAAAATGGAATGAAAGTGTAATCATAGCTATACACAATACAGAATAAACAGCTACGATCCTAGCTATGGCAACCAACAATTTCTTCCAATTGTTTTCATGATTCACCGTTTGTGATCCCGATGAATAACGCTCAAGCATTTTTTTCCATTTGCCGGGCAGACGTTTCTCTACTATATGATAAGCAGGTATCGCCAAACGTATCATATACGGGGTCAGAAATGTGGTAATGACCGAAACAGCCACCACAATAGGATATAAGAAATCACTGGTTACTTTCAGACTTACCCCCAACGAAGCGATAATAAATGCAAATTCACCAATCTGGGTCAGACTGAAGCCACATTGCATGGCAACTTTCAACGGCTGTCCCGACAAAATCACGCCACCTGTACCAAAAATAACCTGCCCAAGCAGAATGGCCAATGTAATAATCACAATGGGCCATATATATTCTACAATCATGGCAGGGTCTACCATCATTCCCACAGATACAAAGAAAATGGCTCCAAACAAATCCTTTACAGGGGCCACAAGCTTCTCTATATTTTCGGCCTCTACCGTTTCTGCCAAAATAGACCCCATTATAAAAGCTCCAAACGCAGCCGAAAATCCAACCTTGGCCGCCACAACTACCATACCGAAGCACAATGCCAGCGAAACAATCAGCAATGTTTCATTTGCCATCCACTTGCGGGAACGCTTCAAAAATGTAGGAATGATATAAATACCTACCACAAACCACAATATAAGGAAGAATAATAATTTGGCAATGCTATATACCATTTCACTGCCCTCGAAATTCTGACTCACTGCCATTGTACTCAACATAACCATCAAAACAATAGCCAATATATCTTCCAATATCAAAATACTAAGAACCAAGCCGGCAAACCGTTGCTGCCTCAATCCCAAATCATCAAAAGCCTTATAGATAATAGTCGTGGAGGACATGGCCAACATACCTCCCAAATACAGACAGTCCATGCGTTGCCACCCGAAAGACCACCCTACAAAAATCCCAACCAATATCATACAAAATATAATGGTACACGCCGCAATGACCGCCGTCCCCCCTACCTTCACCAGTTTCTTGAAACTAAATTCCAACCCTAGAGCGAACAACAAGAATATCACACCAATCTCCGACCATGTATGGATATTGGCCACATCAATGACCGACGGAGTAAGAGGAACATGGGGACTTGCCAAAAAGCCGGCTACGATATAGCCGAGAACAAGAGGTTGCTTTAACCGTTTAAAGACGAGCGTCATGACACCGGCGCAGATCAGAATCAAAGCCAAATCACTTATCAATGGAGCCAATTCAGACATAGCTAATAAATTTTTGATTGCAAAATTAAGAATTATCTATTTATCATATTCTTCATCCTATTATTAATTTTGCATTAAAAGCTGTTTTTATGAAAAGGAACTAACCGTAAATGTATATCAGCCATATAAAGAAAACGCGAATATTCAGATTTCTTGAATATCCGCGTTTTCTTTGTTATCAGCGTTCTCTTTTCCGGCTTTCGATTTATTTTCTGAACGGGGCCTTTACTACTACAGCTTTCAGCTTGCGTCCGCGCACATCAATAAATATTTCAGTACCTAATGCTGTGTAAGCGGTCTGAACATATCCCATACCGATACCAATCTTACGCATTGGAGACATGGTTCCACTAGTTACTTCACCTATTTTCTCTCCATCAGCATTTACCAGTTCATAACCATGACGGGGAATACCACGGTCTACCATTTCAAAAGCAATCAGCTTGCGTTTCAATCCTTCGGCTTTCTGCTTTTCAAGTAAAGCACGTGAAGTGAAATTCTTTCCTTCAACAAATTTGGTAATCCAGCCCAATCCTGCTTCCAACGGAGAAGTGGTATCACTCAAATCATTACCATACAGGCAAAAGCCCATTTCCAAACGTAATGTATCACGAGCCCCTAGCCCGATAGGTTTAATCCCTTCAGGAGCACCTGCTTCAAAAATTGCTTTCCAGATAGCCTGACCGGCTTCGGGATAAAAATAAAGCTCGAAACCACCTGCACCGGTATAACCGGTATTCGAAATAATCACATCTTTCTGACCGGCGAACTCACCTGTGGTAAAAGCATAATAAGGAATTTCAGACAAGTTGACCGGAGTCAGTTTTTGCAAAACTTCCATAGCCTTCGGTCCCTGAATAGCAAGCTGTGCCATACGGTCGGATGCATTTTCCAATTCCGCACCCACTGTGTTATGGCTGACACACCAGTTCCAGTCTTTCTCAATATTGGCCGCATTTACCACCAACAAGTATTTTTCGGATTCATAGTGATATACCAACAGGTCATCAACAATACCTCCCTCCTCATTAGGGAAACAAGTATATTGCGCTTTACCGACGGGCAAAGTCGCCACATTGTTTGAAGTCACTTGCTGCAAAAACTCCAACGCATTAGGACCTTTTACCCAAAATTCACCCATATGGGATACATCAAAAACACCTACGGCATTACATACAGTAAGATGTTCATCAATAATTCCCGAATATTCAATAGGCATATTATAACCTGCAAATTCGTGCATTTTCGCCCCCAAGGCAATGTGTGTTTCGGTAAACGGAGTTGTTTTCATGTTATTACTTTACTATTTTAAGGTTAATAAATTACTTATCTTGCCACCAATTCAGCGATTTTCACCACCACTTTCATGGCTTTCTCAATAGACTGGATTGGCACGAACTCATATCTGCCATGAAAATTCAAGCCGCCGGCAAAAATATTGGGACAAGGCAATCCCTTGAATGAAAGTTGTGCACCATCCGTTCCACCGCGGATAGCCTTCACCTTAGGTGTCACGCCCGCCTCTTCCATAGCCTTGAAAGCGATATCAATGATATGCATCACCGGCTCAATTTTCTCACGCATATTGTAATACTGGTCTTTCAATTCCAATGTAACGGTGCCTTCTCCATATTTCTTATTGATGATTTCCGCCCACTTTTTCATATTTTCCTTGCATGCCTCAAACTTGGCACGGTCATGATCACGGATTATATAAGAGATGGTAGTCTGCTCTACTTCACCCGTCATGCCAATCAAATGATAGAATCCCTGATAACCATCAGTACATTCGGGCACTTCGTCCGTAGGCAGTAAAGACACAAACTCATTAGCTACACGCAAGGAGTTGATCATTTTATCCTTTGCATATCCCGGATGTACGTTACGTCCTTTAATAATCACTTTCGCAGAAGCGGCATTAAAGTTTTCAAACTCCAACTCCCCTACTTCACCACCATCCATCGTATATGCCCACTCGCATCCGAATCTCTCCACATCAAATTTATGTGCACCCAAGCCTATTTCTTCATCAGGATTAAATCCCACACGAATTTTTCCATGCTTGATTTCAGGATGTTCTTTCAAATATACCATAGCTGAGATGATTTCAGCAATACCCGCCTTGTCATCAGCTCCCAACAATGTTTTGCCGTTGGTTACAATAAGATCCTCCCCTTTATGATCCAACAGTTCGGGAAATTGCTTGGGAGAAAGTATAATGTTGTCTTCTTCGCATAATACAATATCCGTTCCGTCATAACCATAGACAATGCGTGGGGTGACTCCCGCACCCGTCATATCGGGACTGGTATCCATGTGTGCAATAAATCCGATAGTAGGAACCGGTTTATCCGTATTGGCCGGCCATGTAGCAAACAGATAACCATTCTCATCCAAAGAAATTTCCTGAAAGCCCAATTGTTCCAATTCAGATCTTAAATATTGTGCAAACACCATCTGCTTCGGTGTACTGGGGGTAGCCCCGCTATTCTCATCAGACTGAGTGTCGAAGCTTACATATTTTAAAAATCGTTCTATTACCGTCATTTTTCTTTTTGTTTTAATATTCATACTTGCCTGTAAAAATAGAAAAAGAGCCGTGAATTGCCAAACAAATCACGGCTCTTTTTCATTAATATTTTATTATTTTGTTATTAGAAGCAACTGGAACCATCAAAACAATGGGTACATACCTTACATTTTGGTAATCCTATCGCTTCTACCAAAGTTTCCAAAGTATTGAATTTCAAGGAGCTCAAACCGAAGCGGTCGGCAATCATTTGCACCATCTTCTTATACTCCGGCGAATCTGTCGTTGCATATTTTTCCAGATTCTTATTTTCATCGCCTTCAATCTCCTTAATCATCCGGCGGGTTATCAATTCCAAATCACTTTTTGAAGAAGTGAAACCAATGAAAGGGCATCCATAAATCAATGGCGGACAAGCAATGCGCATATGAACCTCTTTGGCACCATAATCAAATAAAATTTTTACATTATCACGAAGTTGGGTTCCACGCACTATAGAATCGTCACAGAACAACACGCGCTTACCTTCCAGCATTGCACGATTAGGTATCAGCTTCATTTTTGCTACCAGTGAACGCATTTCCTGATTGGCAGGAGTAAAACTACGAGGCCAGGTAGGTGTGTACTTGGCAATAGCACGATGATAAGGAATTCCTTTGCCTTCAGCATACCCCAATGCCATGCCTACTCCCGAATCAGGAATACCGCAGGCACAATCAACTTCCGAATCGTCCTTCTGCCCCATTTTATAACCACTCATAAAACGTACTTCCTCTACATTTTTCCCTTCATAGCATGAAACAGGAAATCCATAATATACCCACAAAAAAGAACAAATCTGCATTCCTTCGTTCGGCTTGCGCATTTGTTCCATTCCGTCGGCACGCAAGCGAATAATTTCGCCCGGTCCTACATATTTCTCTATTTCATAATCCAGATTCGGCAAACTGCTTGATTCACTTGTCGCAGCATACGCACCCTCTTTTTTACCTATCACAATCGGAGTACGTCCCCATTTGTCACGTGCTGCTATAATACCATCTTCCGTCAATATCAGCATGGAGCATGATCCTTTGATTTTATTAAAGACATTCTCTATACCATCTACAAAATTTTTCCCTTGCACAATAAGCAATGCGATCAGCTCCGTCTGATTCGTCTTGCCAAGACTCATTTCAGAAAAGTGCATATTAGCTGCCAGCAAGTCGCGTTCCAATTCCGTAATGTTATTGATTTTAGCTACTGTGACGATGGCGAACTTGCCCAGATGCGAGTTTATCACGATAGGCTGCGGGTCCGTATCACTGATAATGCCGATACCCGAACTACCTTTGAACTTCGGAAGTTCAGATTCAAACTTCGTGCGGAAATAAGAACTCTCCAAATTGTGGATAGAACGCATAAATCCCTCTCCTTGGGCATACGTAGCCAAACCACCTCTTTTTGTTCCTAAATGTGAATTATAGTCCGTCCCGTAAAATAAGTCGGTGACGCATTCAGCCTTTGAGACTGTTCCAAAAAAACCACCCATTCCTTTTTGCGTATTTTTCGTTTAGGGTGCAAAATTACGAAAAAAGTTTGGCTCTGAATGAATAATCATTGCTATTTTTGCATTAAAATGTAGCATTTATGAAATCACTATTACTCATCTTCTTGGGAGGAGGTACAGGAAGTGTACTTCGCTACCTGCTTACCATAAGCATTTATCGCCAGGGAACAACGAATTTTCCGTGGGGTACTTTCGCAGTCAATATTTTGGGTTGCATACTGATCGGGGTATTCTATACCCTCACCTCACGCATTCATATCAACAATGATATAAGACTGATGCTCACTATCGGACTTTGCGGTGGCTTCACTACTTTTTCCACTTTCAGCAACGAAAGTCTGCAATTACTGAAATCAGGACTCTACCCCTCTTTTTTCACCTACATCATCGGTAGTGTGGTATTGGGTATCCTCGGAGTAATGCTAGGGATATGGATGAGCGAATAAAGCAAAAAAATATCCCTCCGGCTCTATACCACATAGAACAGGAGGGATTGAAATTGCACCTCAGTTATTAAACCTTATTTTAATCTCAAGACACTTCGTCCGGCTGTAATGGCTGCACTGTTTGCAGGAGTTGACTTACGGGTACAATAATCAAATTCCGCAGTTTTCTCTCCGTTAAATGATTTCCATTTTAATTTCAGCTTCACTGTTTTTCCTTCAGTGTCAGGCAAGGAATCCAAATTAAATGCCACCAGTCCGTCGACAGGTTCACCATATACATCACCAAAAGCATTATGACGGAATTCTACCTCATAAGGATTTTCAGCATCTTTACTCATCAACAAATTGACAAAATGAGCTTGACTGCGATTCCCCCACATGGTTCTGAAACGCAAAGTCAAATAACCGTCCTCGGCAATTGTTACCCAATCGTTAATCATATCTACAGGGTCAGTACCATATACTTCATCATTCTTATCTCCTAAATCACCGGCAATCGGTTTTGTCAAGATACTGTCTATCCAGTTGATATGTACAGCCTTGTCATACTCTCCGCTTGACTCATTCACCGGATCGAAATTTACAAGGGCCCTTACTTCCTTCTCACCATAGGGAGAATTTTTCATATTGACAGGTAACAGTGTCGTACTGTCATCCAACTGCATAAAAAATGAATTGTCGGCCACCGGTTTCACTGTAACCAGTGCATTGGGCAACGCATATCTATAATAATCATTATCATCATCATCCAAACAGGATTGAAAGATCATCACAGAAGCAAGTACCGCTACAGACGCAAGCAATTTATTAAAACCAAAAAACTTTTTCATTGTGCTTTTCTTTACTTAGTTAATTATTCTAGTTTATAAGTCCTTTCTATTGAAAGAAATGCAGGCCATACCATAATGCTGCACGAAGTTTTGTTAAGAAAACATAATCATCTGACAGTTATGTTACAAACCTTCTTCCATTTATATTTCTTATATTCACACAAGCGAGCCATAGGCGAACAAAGGGATAATTTTACCGAAATTTAGCTCATCTCAAATTACTAATCCTATGATTTTTTTATCTTAATTTTGTTACTGTTTTTTGAAAAAAGAAAAGATTTAGAATAAAGAGTTTTATGAAAGCTACTATCACAAGTCTCATTTTTTTACTACTGTCATTAACCGTCTCATCGCAGACTTATAAATATATTGGCATAGAAGAAGGACTAAGCAATCAGAAAATATACAAAATTCAGAAAGATGCTCGTGGATATATGTGGTTCCTTACCCATGTGGGGATAGACCAATATAACGGAAAAGAAATAAAACATTATAAATTAAGAGAAGGTAACAGGGAACTAGACCCGTTATTGAATATAAACTGGACTTTTTTAGATAAAACAGGTACACTACTGGTCACAGGAAAACAAGGCAGAATTTTTCGTTATGATTCAGGCCACGACCGTTTTGTACAGATATACAGTATGTACAATTACTGGAATAAGGACTACCATGCTTTCGTGAGATATAGTTACATAGACCAGGAGGATAACGTATGGCTGTGCGGCAAATCGGCTATCCACCTTTTTAACATAGAATCCGGACAAAAGCAACAAATCTCTAACCGACTGGGAAATATCACCTGCATAGAACAGATAAACAGTGAACATTTCTTTATAGGTACAGACAAAAGAATCTATCTGGCAAAACTGGAAAACGGGAATTTAAAAGAGCTCTCCTGCGGCAAACTGGGAATGATGGATATGCACGTACATGAATTATATCTACACCGTACAGCCAACAAACTGTTTATAGGCACTTTTGAAAAGGGAGTCTATATATATGACTTGAACAGCCAGAAAATTGTACGTCCCGAAGTAGAACTGACAGATGTGAATATTACACGGATCAGTCCTTTGAACACAAAGGAGTTATTAGTAGCCACTGAAGGAGCAGGAGTACACAAGTTAAACATAGACACCTATGAAACAGATCCTTATATCATTGCGAACTATGGTAGTTACAACGAAATGGACGGAAACATTATCAATGATGTATATGTAGACAACGAGCAGCGTATCTGGCTGTCCAACTATCCTACGGGAATTACCGTCCGCAATAACCAATATACCAACTACAACTGGATAAAGCACTCTATTGGCAACCGGCAGTCACTAGTAAACAACCAAGTAAACTCCATTATAGAAGACAGTGACGGGGATCTGTGGTTTGGAACAAGCAACGGCATCAGCTTATACGATTCAAAACAAAAGCAATGGCGTTCTTTCCTAAGCTCTTTCAATCACGGACTAAAAAATCAGAACCGCATTTTTATTACTTTATGCGAAGTCTCTCCGGGTATTATATGGGCGGGAGGATATGCATCGGGCATTTTCCAGATTACCAAGAAAAACGGAAACATAGAATACCTCACCCCTGCCCAATCCTTCCATCTGAATGTACGTGCCGACAAATACATACGCGACATTAAAAAGGACAGATACGGGTGTATATGGTCCGGAGGATATTATAATCTGAAATGCTTTAATCTGAAGACACGCCAAGGACGTCTTTATCCCGGACTAGGTTCTGTTACTGCCATTGAAGAAAAGGACAGTACATCTATGTGGATAGGTACCTCCACCAATCTTTTTCTACTGGACCGGAATTCGGGCAAATACCATGAAATACCTCTGCCCGGTGGAGCAACCTACATTTATACGTTACACCAAGAAGACAATGGTTTACTCTACATTGGCACCAGTGGTTCCGGACTATTTACTTATGATCCGGTAAAAGAATCAATCAGCGCCCATTACCATACAGGAAACAGCCCGTTAGTATCAAACAGCATTTATGTTATTCTACCCACAAAAGACGGGAATATCTTGATGAGTACCGAAAATGGTATCAGTATTTTCTCGCCTACCAACCGCCAGTTCCGCAACTGGACTCGCGGACAAGGGTTGATGTCCACCTGTTTCAATGCCGGCTCCGGCGTACTACGTGCCAATGGGAACACCGTATTCGGAAGTACAGACGGTGCACTGGAATTCCCCCCAAACATAGAGATGCCCAAAACAGGAGATTCACATATGATATTCAGCGATTTCCGTATTTTCTACCAAACTGTATATCCCAATGATCCAAACTCTCCTCTGACTAAAGATATCGACCAAATAGAGAAATTGAATCTGAAATATATGCAAAATACATTTTCCATCCGAGTATCCTCTATCAATTACGATTATCCGTCGGACATACTATATACCTGGCAGTTGGAAGGATTCTACGATGGCTGGACTACTCCCAGTGACGAAGGAACTATCCGATTTACTAATGTTGCTCCCGGCACCTATACACTGCGTGTACGTTCCGTTTCCAAAGAGGATAATAAACACGTGTTGCAGGAGCGGATATTGAAAATAACTGTAGCACATCCCGTGTGGCTCAGTTTTTGGGCTATTTGTATTTATGTCCTGACTATCATTTTAGCAACATACGTCATTTTCCGCCTTCATTCCATGCGCAGAGAAAAAAAGGCCTCGGATGAAAGAACTCGGTTCTTTATCAATACAGCGCATGATATCCGTACTCCGCTGACACTGATAAAGGCACCTTTGGAAGAAATTCAACAAAAAGAAAATTTAAGTAAAGAAAGTCAGGCCAATATGCTTACAGCCATGAAGAACGTGGACACTTTGATACGCCTCACCACCAATCTGATAAACTTCAGCAAAGCCAATGTGTACTCATCCTCCCTTCGTATATCGGAACACGAACTTAATACCTATATGGAAGGAATATACCATGCCTTTTATAGTTATGCAGAAGCCAAACAGATCAAACTCGACTACAAAAGCAACTTTGAATATCAAAATGTATGGTTCGACAAAGAAAAGATGGACTCGATCACAAAAAATCTGATTTCAAATGCCATCAAATATACTCCCGCCCACGGTGAGGTACACATTATCACCCGCCATGACAAGGACAACTGGAGTCTGGAGATTACGGACACGGGCATCGGGATTCCTGCCAAAGAACAGAAAAAGTTATTTAAGTTACACTTCAGGGGCAGCAATGCCATCAATGCAAAAATTACAGGCAGTGGAATCGGACTGATGTTAGTGTGGAAACTGGTACGTATTCATAAAGGAAAGATCAGCATAGAAAGCGTAGAGAATAAAGGCACCCGCGTAAAGGTTATCTTCCCCCAAAAACAATTCCGAAGTCAACAGGTTCCGACAGAAACGGTACAACAAGAAAACGTGGTACCAGTATCCCCTAGTGCAGTCTCTCCCCACACTTATAAAGATCAGTATCGGCAGCATGTTCAAAATGCACAGCGCATCCTGGTTGTGGAAGACCATGACGATCTACGCGAATATCTGTCTCATACTTTATCCGAAGCTTATCAAGTGGAAACATGTACCAATGGAAAAGAAGCCTTAAAAATCATCCCCGAATTTAAGCCTGATTTAGTATTATCGGACATTATGATGCCCGAAATGCGGGGGGACAAATTGTGTTCTGCTATCAAGAATAATATACTGACGTCTCATATCCCTGTAATTCTGCTAACAGCATTAAATGACGAAAAGAATATCGTTGAAGGGTTGGAAACAGGTGCGGACAAATACCTGATAAAACCTTTTAACATAGGAATACTAAAAGCATCCATAGCCAATATACTGACTAACCGTGCACTACTTCGTAGCAAATATGCAGAAATGGAACTACACAATGACAGCATTTCCATAAATTATAGCAACACATTGGATCAACAGTTCCTGGAAGCAGTAAAAGAAACAATAACTGAAAATCTAGACAATTCAGGTTTCAACGTGGAGTCACTCTGTGCTTCACAAAATATGAGCCGTTCCAGTTTCTACAATAAACTAAAAGCATTGACAGACCAAGCTCCGGCAGACTATATCCGCCTGATCCGGCTGAAACGGGCAGCGCAATTACTATCCGAAGGACAGTATAATATATCCGAAATATCAGATATGACCGGGTTTAATGATGTAAAATATTTCCGCGAGGTATTCAAAAAATACTATAAAATAAGTCCTAGCGGATATAGCAAGGGAGAAATGAAGGAAGAACCGACTAAACCATAAGATTCCTAAAGAAACTTATTTTGAACAAAATTTATCATTAACGCATTAACAGATAAAAGAGAAAATGAGTACTTTCGGGGCATTCATCCGTAGAATAAACTGACTTATGATAGGAAAAATTAAAATGATGGCAATCATCACGTTTTACGTAGCTGTATTACTTGTTATTGCAGTGTATTTGCAAGACGGAAGCGGAACATTCTCCCATTTTTTCGAAAATGCAAATCTATACATACGTAATTTGCGTAATGTACATGCTCCGGCTTTCCATCAAACTTATGACAATTATCTGCAACTTTTTCCACTCATACTTCTATTCGGACTGAAATTGGGAGGAATAAGAGGTAATTTCGGATGGAAACGGCTGTTCACTTTCATAGTCTTGTCAGTCGTACTGACGCAGCTGGTAGTAAATGGATTAAAACTCACCACAGGGGTGCTTCGCCCGGATGCCACAAATTATTTCTCTTTTCCTTCCGGACATACGGCAGCAGCGTTTATGGCAGCTACCCTATTGTATAAGGAATATGGATTCAAAGGATATTGGGTAGGATTAGTAGCATACGCAGCAGCTATAGTTACAGGGTTTACCCGCATTCTGAATAACCGTCACTGGCTGTTTGATGTCATCATTGGTGCGGCCTTGGGAATATTGCTTACAGATTTGGCTTTCCGCCTGGTACAACTCATATTCAAAGACCGGGGACTTATACAACATAAATAAATACTATAAACTTAATAACACAACAAACTTGGCACTTATGAAAAAACAAATGATCTTATTGGGAATGTTAATGGCATTTTGTATGGCAGAGGCCAAAGTAACACTGCCTGCATTATTCACAGACAATATGGTATTACAACAAAAATCGAATGTCATTTTTCATGGCCATTCATCTACAAAAAAAGAAGTGATAATAAAAACGGGATGGAATAAGCATCCCTATACGACATCACCTGACAAAGAAGGAAATTGGAAAATAGAAGTTCCTACCCCATCTGCCGGAGGTCCTTATGAAATTATCATTTCGGACGGGGATGAGCACATACTGCAAAATATTCTGATTGGCGAAATATGGTTGTATACAGGAGAATGTGAAACAGAAGCTCCCATAGATATACCCTCCCAACCTTATATCCGTCTGTTTCAGACAAAAAAAGAAATCTCTTTAGTTCCCAAGAAAGATTTGCATGCTACACAAGAAGGTTGGAAAGAATGTACATCTGAAACCATAACCGGACTCCCTGCAATCGGATATTTTTTTGCCAGTCAGTTACAAAAAAACCTGAAAGTACCCATAGGTATAATAAGTTGTACCTGGAAAGATACTCCTGCAGAAGCATGGGCCAGTTATGATGCGTTAGAAAACCTGCCAAGTTACAACAAAGAAACTGAAATGCTTGAATCCTTGGGGTTCAATCCTGAAAAAATAGAAGCAGAATATGCCCGTCAAAGAGAAGAGTGGTATCAAGCTCTTTACGAACACGATATGGGATGGTGCGATGACCACCAAGTATGGGCGGAACCTGATTATTCGGATGAGAACTGGAAAACAATGGAACTTCCGGGATACTGGGAAGATAAGGGAATGAAAGACTTCGATGGAGTAGTGTGGTTCAGAAAAACGATAGATATTCCACGTAACTGGGCTAGAAAAAATGTCACAATAAATTTAGGGAACATTGCCGATGAAAGCATCGTATATTATAACGGGACTGAAATAGGACGAAACACGAAAGCCGATGCGTCCCGCTATTACACAATTCCCTATAAGCTGGTAAAACGCGGAAAAGCTGTACTGACCATACGTGTGACCAATTACAAAAGCAAAGGAGGAATATATGGCCGTCCAGAAGACATGAAGCTGAGTGTAAAAGGCAAAGATCCTATCTCATTGGCAGGAGAATGGAAATACCTATCCGGTCTCTCATTAAGTGGAATCCCCCCTGTACCCATTTCACCAGAAAGTAACCCTAAGTATCCTACAGGATTATTCAATGCAATGATACATCCGCTTACCTCTTTCCCCCTTCAAGGTGTTATATGGTATCAAGGAAAGAGTAATTTGGAAAGTAGCGATGAATATGCAGACTTATTCATGTCATTGATAGCCGACTGGCGCGATAAATGGCAAAAACCACAAATGCCTTTCTACTTTGTGCAACTGCCCAATCATGAGAAAAAAGAAGAAGCACAAGATGATTCAGACTGGGCGGCCATGCGTGAAGCACAAGCACAGGCTTTACACTTGAATCATACAGGCATGGTGATAACCACCGATATTGGGAAAGAAAAAAGCAATACCTTCCAAAGTACTCTGGAAACAGGTCTTCGCCTATCACAGTTAGCTTTAAAGCAAACTTACGGAAAAAGAAAAATGCCTCAATATCCGGTTTATAAAGGCTACAGCATCGAAGGAAATACCCTTCGCATCCATTTTGAAAACTTAGGAAAAGGATTCTTGCATCCCGACCCAGTACGCGGATTTATAATCGCAGGTACAGATCGGATTTTTTATCCGGCAACAGTAACTGTAAAAAAGAAAGAAATAATTGTACAATCACCCGATGTACCTCATCCTGTAGCCGTAAGATACAATTGGGCCAACCATACTGATGGTACCTTATTCGGAGCATCAGGCCTGCCTGTAGCTCCATTCCGAACAGATAATTGGTAATTATTGCAAGCTATATGAATAGCCACTTAGATAATTCCTGTATATTTGCACTATTTTAAAATAAACAAAGAAAAACAATGGGAATGGTAATAGGTATAGACGTAGGCGGAAGCACCACCAAGATAATAGGTGTGGATAAAGAAGGCATAAAACATCCTATGATTGTAAAAGCCGAAGATCCTATCACTTCGTTATTCGGTGCTTTCGGCAAATACATATATGATAATGGAATCAGCTTAAACGACATTGATAAAGTCATGTTGACAGGAGTGGGAAGTGCTTACGTAAACCAACCCTTATATGGACTCTCTACTGATCATACGGATGAGTTTCTAGCAAACGGTCTTGGAGCTCACTATGACTCCCAATTGCAAGACCTTATTGTAGTAAGCATGGGTACCGGCACCTCTTTTGTAAAAGTGGAAGGAGGTAAAAACATATCTCACATAGGTGGTATAGGTATTGGCGGAGGAACCATTCAAGGACTATCTCGCCTGTTGTTAAAAACACAGAATATTCATCAAGTGGTAAAGATGGCAGAAAAAGGTGTAATAGAAAATATTGATCTGCAAATCAAGGATATTTGCAATACCCCTCTACCTGGACTGCCTCTGGATGCCACCGCTTCCACATTTGGCAAAGCAAGTTCAAACGCCTCTATGGAAGATGTAGCAGCGGGAATCATTCATATGGTATTACAATCAATAGGACAATCTGTCATATTAGCAGCACTGAATAGCCACATTAAAGATTTTGTCCTAATAGGTAATTTGACCAAAATGCCACAATGCAAAGAAATATTCCCAGTTATGGAAGAAATGTACCAATGCCATTTTTGGATACCTGAATATGCAGAGTATCGCACGGCATTGGGAGCAGCACTAGCTTATACACATAAATAAGAAAGAGAACTGTACTGTTCCTAACTCCTTTGTATTATTATGCTTAGCATAGCAGCAAGATTTTTCAGCTCAATGAAAAAGAAAAAGTGCATCTCCCGCTGATCTTCTAAAGTGGGAGATACAATAAATATCATAAAATTAGCCAACTAATTTAACGTGAGTTCGATATAATGGTTATAATTATTTATTTGAAAATTAGGAACATAG
>OHSI01000005.1_pt1 | contig 186076 bp, 166 predicted proteins | sample 1578641 | NCBI WGS metagenome assembly OHSI01 (sample SAMEA3879535, study PRJEB24766) | human gut metagenome | biome: human-associated habitat; feature: feces | place: USA | collected 1985/1987 | reverse complement strand
TTTAGTATCTCACAACTCATTTTTTCTGTATAGACCCAAAACACAGAACGCCCACGGCGGACGGAACATCACGCCGCGATGTTTGTCGGAGGGTGTTGATATTTTCTTGAAAAGTGCTGAAAGACAGGGTGGAGCGAACAGGACGTTCGCGACAGGCGGACGTTGCCATGGATGGCAACTGGAGCCGTGCCCGTACGGATTAGAACCGCTATATCACTTTTCGTAGAAAATTCACACCTGGAGACGCGACATCAAGGCGTGATGTTCCGTTCGCCGCGGGCGTTCGTGGGGTCTACGGCAACCCTACGTTACGAGCCATGCACCCAATTCATAAATGTGTCGCAAAGGGCGCTCCACATTTATTGGCAGTTCTCCGCAATGAGTCACGCTATTCATAAGATTGTCAGCAAAAGGCGCTGCCAATCCTATTTCATATCGCGGCGTTCGCCGCATCACGGCATAAGTAAAGACAGCGATTTGTGCGCAAGCGCCCATCGCTGTCCTCACTATGCCTATGCGCGGCTCATTGCTCGCGTAAACTTTCAATTTACAAAACATTTAAAAACAGTATTGACTTTTTCCAGGCATATGGTAATATAAACATATGAACAGTGGCTCATATGAACGAATATTAAAACTAAATGCAAATCATTAGCATCTAAAAATCAGGAAATGCTAATGGCGAAAGAGGAGGATATTACCATGAAGAAAACTTACAAGATCGAAGTAGATTGTGCAGCGTGTGCTCTGAAGATGGAGGATGCAGCGAAGAAGGTAGAAGGCGTTACCGATGCGACTGTCAGCTTCATGACCCAGAAGATGAAAGTAGAATTCGCTGACGGCAGCGATGAGAAGGCCGTTATGGAGAATGTGGTAAAAGCCTGCAAGAGAGTAGAGGACGATTGCGAAATTTATTTATAGGATGAATTCAGGAAGGAGAGCAGATACTCTCTTTACCGGGAGACTTGATAATTTCGTAGGAAAGCAAGGAGGATTCCTATGACAAAGAAACAGAAAAAAGTATTGATCCGCATTATTGTAGCGGCAATCTTATTAGTTATTTTACATTTTGTTCCGCTGGAAGGGCTGTGGCTGGGATTGCTGTACCTGATCCCTTACGCGGTGATCGGATATGATATTTTAAGAAAAGCCGTTCTGGGCATCATGCATGGTGAAGTGTTTGATGAGAATTTCCTGATGGCAGTAGCGACAGTAGGTGCTATGGGACTGGGAGAGTATTCCGAGGGCGTGGCAGTTATGCTGTTCTACCAGATCGGCGAATTGTTCCAGTCGGTCGCTGTAGGCAAAAGCCGCCAGAATATCAGTGCACTGATGGATATCCGTCCCGACTATGCTAATATCGAGGCCGAAGACGGCAGTCTGGAGCAGGTAGATCCTGATGATGTAGAGATCGGAACCATTATCGTGGTACGTCCCGGTGAGAAAGTTCCCATTGACGGTGTGGTTGTGGAAGGCACTTCCACTCTGAATACCAGTGCCCTGACCGGTGAAAGTGTTCCCAGAGAGATCACTGTGGATCAGAATGTGATCAGCGGCTGTGTGAACCTGACAGGACTATTAAAGATCCGTACTACCAAGGAATTCGGAGAATCCACGGTATCCAAGATCCTGGATCTGGTAGAGAACTCCAGCATGAAGAAGTCGAAATCTGAGAACTTTATTACGAAGTTCGCAAGATATTATACCCCGGCTGTCTGCTACAGTGCCCTGGCCCTGGCCATCCTGCCTCCTGTGATCAACCTGATCATGGGCAACCCGGCAGCCTGGAGCACCTGGATCATCCGTGCTCTGACCTTCCTGGTAATCAGTTGTCCCTGCGCGCTGGTCATTTCCATTCCTTTGAGCTTCTTCGGAGGAATCGGTGCGGCAAGTGCCTGCGGCATTTTGGTGAAGGGATCCAACTATCTGGAAGCGATGTCTGAGACTAAGTATGTGGTATTTGACAAGACCGGTACCCTGACCAAAGGTGTATTCGATGTAACGGGTATCTATCCCGGTCAGGGATTTACAGAGGAAGAACTGCTGGAGTATGCTGCTTATGCGGAGAGTTATTCCAGTCATCCCATCAGCAAGAGTCTGAAGAACGCTTATGGAAAAGAACTGGATGCCTCTAACGTCAGTGATGTGGAGGAGATCAGCGGACACGGTGTAACTGCCAAAGTGAATGGCAGACAGGTGGCAGCCGGCAATGCAAAGCTGATGAAGAGCCTGAACCTGGCTTATACGGAAAATACCGGTGTAGGTACAGTGGTTCATGTGGCGGTAGACGGTAACTATGCAGGATACATCCTGATCTCCGATGTGATCAAGGATGGTGCGAAGGAAGCAATTGCCTCCCTGAAAAATTCCGGCGTGAAGAAATGCATCATGCTGACCGGTGACAGCAAAACAGTTGCAGAACATGTGGCCGGTGAGTTAAAATTAGATGAGGTACACAGTGAGCTGCTTCCCGCAGACAAGGTAAGCTGCGTGGAGAAGCTGTTGCAGGAGAAGGGTGCGAAGGAAAAACTGGCATTCGTGGGCGATGGTATCAACGATGCACCGGTATTGTCCCGTGCTGACATCGGTATCGCCATGGGAGCACTTGGTTCTGATGCAGCCATTGAAGCTGCAGACGTGGTCCTGATGGATGACAATCCTGCCAAGATTGCCCTGGCTATGCGGATTTCCCGCAAATGTCTGCGTATCGTCTACGAGAACATCGTATTTGCGCTGGCAGTCAAAGCCATCTGCCTGATCCTGGGTGCGCTGGGTATCGCCAACATGTGGGTTGCTATCTTCGCAGATGTAGGAGTGATGGTACTGGCTGTTCTCAATGCCATCAGATGCCTGCGCATTAAAAACAATTAACCGGATGCAGTAAAAATATGTCGGCGTCATGAGATAGCCGGTATTCCGGGAGAACAGGTGAACATGCAGACTTTTTTTTCAGAAATTACAGCACTGTGCAGGAACGAACAATTTCTGCACAGTGTGATGGAAAAATATCATTATGATCCGGAAGAATATCCCAATCTGAAGAGGCTGGCAGGTGAGATGATCCCCTGCCTGGAGACAGAAGCGGGATGGCAGGACAGAGAAATCAAAGAGACTTTTCCCGGGAGGGATCAGTCTTTTTTGGCTGTAGGCATTACCCTGGGAAAAGGGATCGATGCACTGCAGGAAAAGTATTTGCAGAACGGATTTCTGACAGAGAGTTATATGATCGAGGTGCTGTCCAGTGAATTATTATTAAAAAGCTACCGGGCTTATACAGAGTGGGTAGCTGTGCATCGGAATCTGCATGTTGCCAGACTGCATTTTTTAGGTGGGGAGATTTCTGAGACTTCGGAATCCCAAATAGGCAGTCTGCTGCGGCTGGCGAATCTGCCCATGCTTCTGCAGGAGCTTGCATTGCCGGTTACCTGTAATGCAGCATATTGCATGATCCCGAAAAAAAGCGTGGTATTTTATGCGGAGCTGACGAAGGATCCTTTTACCAAATGTGCCGGAATCTGTCTCGGGTGCGGCAGGAGAGACTGCCCGAACCGCATGGAGGAAAAAGAGAATTTTCCTTTGCGATTTGCGGATATGACGGATCGCCCATTGTCTTATGGGTATGCTAGGATTTTTTCCAAAAGCACAGATGAAAATGGAAGATAACGTACAAAACAGAAGCCTCTATTGTCCGAAATATTCGAAAAATCCTATAGTCATACCCGGAGCAGGGCATTGAAGGTCTCCTCTAAATTCAGTCTGCCGTAGCCCCATTCCCGGTTGGGGTAGTTCAGACCCTGCGTACGCACGGCACCGCGTATGAAATAACTGCGGATCTCCCGGCTTTCCGCCAGCCGGTTATTGCCCTCAATGACTGACCATTGGAAAAACTGTGCTACGGCTCCGGCAGTGATAGCGGCAGCCATGCTGCTTCCCGTACGGCGTCCGTCAATGGTGGAGATATTGACTCCGGGAGCGGATAAGTCCGGACGGATCTGCCCGGTGCGCCCAAAGCCTCTGCCGGATTCTGCGTAAAAACTGTTGTTTTCTGCGTTGTAAGTAGAAACGCTCAGAACCTCCGGCGCCATCGAGGGCTCCGTCAGAGTCATGTCGGGATCCGGATTGAGAAAATATACCGGAGTAGACAGAAATTCTGTGATAGGCAGCCACATGTGAAAATTACCGTTATATAAACTACCGGAAGCAGAGACACGAAAGGTCCAGATACCGGGGGTAGGATCCTGGATGCGTACAAGCATCAGTTCTTCGCCGGAATTTTCTTCCACAAGAGCAGAGTCGATAGTGACTCTGCTTTTTTCATAAATAAAGGAATAGGTCACACTTTGCTGCAATCCCAGGCGCAGTTCAGGAATATTTTCCCCGCCGGGAGTGCGGATGCTCAGATTAAAAGCATCCGGCAGAGCACCCCAAAGCTCCAGCCAGAATCCGATACAGCCTTCGCTGACCCGGATCTCCACATCCCGGGAATCCTCCCCAGGTGTCTGAGCGCTTAGTCTTCCATGGTAATGGTGTGAGGCGTTCCCTTCATTTCCCCCGCAGACGATGGCAGCACGGCTTCTGCGGACAGCGAGGGAAGAGAGATACCGTGACAGGGAGGAATTGCCCGCGTGATCTCCCTGGTTGGTTCCCAGACCCAGACAGATGACTACCGGACGTTCGAAGAGCCGCACGAAGGATTCCGCATATTTGATGCCCAGCATAATATCATTTTCCTGATAGGCGGGAACACCCTCGGGCACCAGATAAAAGCTGCGCAGATATTGCTTACATTCCTTGAGCTTCACCACGACGATGTCGGCACCCGGTGCAGCACCGATATAAGGATTGCCTTGTCTGACGACACTGCCGGCTGCGACTCCGGCGAGGATACTGCCGTGTCCGTTTTCGTCCCTGGAGGGAACGATGGAATAAGGATCCTCGGAACGCAGCGCCAGGTTAATATCCTCTCTGCGGTATTCAGAACCATATTTTAACCCATCAGGGGGCGCTCCGGTCTGAACCGTCTGATCCCAGATCGCCAGGATGCGGCTGTTGCCGTTCTCGTCCAGAAACACAGGATTTTGGTAATCAATCCCGGTATCGATAAAACACAGGATCACGCCCTGCCCCGTGAGACTTAGGGGCGGACGCTGTACCTGGGTGATCCCACTGGCGATCAGGTCTGCCGGATCAAAGGGAGCGGCACCGGGTGGCGTCTCACCGGAGGGAGATAGCTGCATGAGCCCATAAAGCTTCGGCATATTGTGATAGGGGAAAAAATCAATCTTCGGATTGCGGATTCCCAGATTGGCCAGATACAAAATCAAAAAATCTTCTCCGATGCGTTCATAACAATTATTGTCATCTCCCAGAAATTCCGATGCGGAAAAGTCTGTGATAATGTCATAGGTGTCCTCTGACAGGATCATTTCCTTGCAGTCCATGGCGTTGCTCCGAAGAATCCATTTTTATAATATATACAACGGGATGAATTTTGGTGTGTATGCGTGGGGAGATCCATGACATAAGGGAAAAGCTATAGTACATAAAATATTATGAATATTATAGAAGAGACGGGTAGAAATACCGGTAAGGGATCGTGAGATGTGGGAAAATCCTATTTTCAAAAAAGTATGGGAAGTCGGGAAAAAATCAGCGGTATTGATGAAGAAACATTATAAGAATGGTCTGATGTTGGGAGTGCTCTTGCTGGCAATGTTTTTCCTCGGAAGAAGCATCGGAGCCATTGCCTACGGTCTGCGTATGCAGCGGGAAATGAGCCCCCGGGAAACAGTGGGAAGTGCATTGGAGAATACGCAGGAGGTACTTTCAGCAGAGAACTGGGGACTGGGATTTGGGGCGGAAGGAACACAGCCCACCGGCACGGCATCTGCGGAAAAACTAAAAGAGTACAATGCCTATTATGTGGGAGCTGCGGAGGAGAAAAAGATCTATCTCACTTTTGATTGCGGTTATGAGAACGGTAATAGTTCTGCTATATTGGATGCATTGAAAAAGCATAATGCACCGGCGACCTTTTTTGTGGTAGGACATTTTCTGGAGTCGGCGCCGGAGATGGTGAAACGCATGGTGGAGGACGGACACACCGTGGGAAACCATACCTATCATCATTATGACATGTCGAAAATTTCTGATCCGGCGGTTTTTCAGAAGGAGATGGATGACGTGAGAACTCTTTTTCAGGAAACCACCGGCACGGAGATGGCGATGTACTATCGGCCGCCCCAGGGAAAATACAGTGAGACGAATCTGCAGATGGCAAAGGATCTGGGATATTCCACTTTTTTCTGGAGTCTGGCGTATGTGGACTGGAACGTGGATGCACAGCCCAGCCACGAGGAAGCTTTTTCCAAGCTGACAGGCAGGATCCACCCCGGAGCGGTGGTGCTGTTACATAATACCTCGAAGACCAATGGGGAGATTCTGGATGAACTGCTCACAAAATGGGAAGAAATGGGTTATACCTTCGGAAAATTGGAAGAACTGGTGCAGTAGGGTTTGACTTCCCCTGCACCATACCCTATAATAGAGGACAGAAAAATATACTGGAGGACAACCATGGAAAAAGAACTGGTAGTTGTCATTGATTTTGGCGGACAGTACAATCAGCTGGTCGCCAGAAGAGTCAGAGAATGCAATGTATATTGCGAGATCTACTCTTACAAGACAGACTTGAATAAGATAAAAGCGATGAATCCTAAGGGAATCATCCTGACCGGCGGCCCCGCAAGCTGCTATGAACCCGGTGCAGCTACCTGCTCCGATGATCTGTTTAACTTAGGAGTTCCCGTGCTGGGACTCTGTTACGGCGCACAGCTGATGACCCATGTGCTGGGTGGCAAGGTTGAACGTGCAGCCGTTCGGGAATATGGCAAGACTGAGGTGAAGGTAGACCGCAGTTCCAAGCTGTTTTCCGATGTATCCGAGAATACGATCTGCTGGATGAGCCATTTCGACTATATTTCGAAGCTGGCACCCGGTTTCCGTACCGTAGCTACCACTGCAAACTGCCCTGTGGCAGCAGCAGAGTGCGTAGAGCGCGGACTGTATGCGATCCAGTTCCACCCGGAAGTACTCCACACGGTGGAAGGCTCCAAGATGCTGTATAATTTCGTACGTAATATCTGCGGATGCTGCGGTGACTGGAAGATGGATTCCTTCGTGGAAGAGTCCATTAAGGCAATTCGTGAGAAGGTTGGTAATGGTAAAGTCCTCTGTGCATTGTCCGGCGGCGTGGATTCCTCCGTGGCAGCAGTATTGTTATCCAAGGCAGTCGGCGAGCAGCTGACCTGTGTCTTCGTAGATCACGGCCTGCTCCGTAAGAATGAGGGCGATGAGGTAGAAGCAGTCTTCGGTCCCAACGGCAATTACGATCTGCACTTCATCCGTGTGAATGCGCAGGAGCGTTTCTACAGCAAGCTGGCAGGTGTATCCGAGCCGGAGCATAAGAGAAAGATCATCGGCGAAGAGTTCATCCGTGTATTCGAGGAAGAGGCGAAGAAGATCGGTGCTGTGGACTTCCTGGTACAGGGAACTATCTATCCCGATGTGGTAGAGAGCGGACTGGGCGGTGAATCCGCAGTGATCAAGTCCCACCACAATGTAGGCGGTCTGCCTGACTATGTAGATTTCAAGGAGATCATCGAGCCTCTGCGCAACCTGTTCAAGGATGAGGTCCGCAAGGTAGGACTGGAGCTTGGCATTCCGGAGCATCTGGTATTCCGTCAGCCGTTCCCCGGTCCCGGACTGGGTATCCGTATCATCGGCGAAGTGACCGCTGAGAAGGTCAAGATCGTACAGGATGCAGATGCCATCTACCGCGAGGAAATCGCTAACGCAGGTCTGGACCGCGAGATCAACCAGTACTTCGCAGCCCTGACCAATATGAGATCCGTAGGCGTTATGGGTGATGAGAGAACCTATGATTACGCCATCGCACTGAGAGCCGTGAAGACCATCGACTTCATGACCGCAGAGAGCGCACAGATCCCTTATGAAGTACTGCAGAAGGTGACCAGTAGGATCATCAATGAGGTGAGCCATGTGAATCGGGTAATGTATGATATTACCAGTAAGCCGCCCGGAACGATTGAGTTTGAATAGTTGGAGCTAAGTCGCAAAGCCCGCAAAATCAAGGGCTTTGCGGCTTTTTCTCTTTTTCATTGCATTATGATTGCATTTTTTATTCTAATTCTCTATGATAGCTGGCTGTGAATTGATTGCTGGTGTAATCTGCGATACTCTGTGTTGCCGGAGTATAATGCAGTACGCCAGTTAATTTATTGGCAACTTCAAGATTGGTGTTCGGATATAAATGTCCGTATGTTCCTAACGTGGTCTGTATCTTCTCATGTCCCAGACGTTCCTTAATCAGTAAAGGGTTTTCGCCCATGCTGATTAGCAGGGAAGCGTGAGAATGTCTTAGAGAGTGAATTTTGATACGGTGTACACCAGCAAGCCCGGCAAGTTTTTCCAAAGCTCGTGGTAATGTATGTCTGCTGGTTGGAATACCGCTATAACTTAATATAAAACCGCAGCCTTTTAATACCTTTTGCTGTACCGCTCTCCATGCTTTCAGCTCCCGGATAGTGTCAGCGTCTATGTAAATGGTGCGGACGCTGGCTTGTGTCTTAGGGTCAACAAATTTGTACTCGTCCATTGACTTATAGTACAGGGTCTTATTGATATTCGAAAGCCCTGTTTCAAAATCAATATCAGACCATTGCAAAGCTGCCGCTTCTCCTATTCTCATTCCTGTCATAAATAATAACCAGAAAGAGATAAACAGGTAATGTTCGTAGTAATCGCCCTTATAAAGCAGGGAGATCACTTTCTGAAATTCCTCCAACGTCCAAAAATCTACTTTCGTCTTTTTGCTTTTGATGTTGCCGACCATTCGTGACGGGTTCTTTTTTGCGATACCCAGAACAATAGCCCTGTCAAATGCAATCGAAAGCATACCCTGTACGATACGGATATAGTTAGGGCTAAATTCCTTTGCAAGCTCTAACTGCCAATTCTGAACATTGATAAAACGCCTGTATGGGCTTTCAGGGACGTAAAAACGCACCGGGAAATAACCGCTTATTATTTCTCAGTGCGTTCCGAGTCAAAGGTGTACCCGTTATATACGGTTTTGATGTAGGTTGGGTGTTCCCTGTCCGTCTCAATTTTTGCCCATAAGCGGCAGATTGTATTTGCTACCACATAGAAGCAGCTTTCGCTTTCCATGCTCCAGACTTCTTCAAATATCTGCTCTTTGGAAAAGACGTGTTCGGGATATGCGGCAAGATAAGCCAGCACACCGTATTCATTCCGGGTCAGCGGGACTTCGTTACCGTCCCGCAGTACCCGGCGTTGGTGTTGCTTTATTTCAAGTCCCGGAAAAGATAAGACAGGGGAAATATCCGGCTGTACCTTTTGAAAGGTTATTTTGTCGCAGAGTGCAGCTATCACATTTCCCATAACCTTTTCTTCATCATCTGTAAAACTTAATACTAAAATTTTCCCATGTTACCACCACCTTAGTATCTTTGAATTTTGCCTGTGTAATTATGAGCTTTTTCAAGCAGAGGACCTTTAGCACCCATTGTAAAAGCAATATCGCTGCTTCTAATAGATAGCAATTCTGTTCCAATACACAAGTTTAATTCATTCATTAAATCGGAAGTTAATATAATTGTTCCGTTTGCATTAAAAGGAAGCCATGAATAAGATCGTCCTTTATATGGAATGAGTGTTCCGGGAAAGATAGAGCTGTCATTTAATGTAGGGCATTCCTTTAAGATATGACTTAGTTTTGAAGAAGATAAAAGTGGATAACTTGTAACACAAAAACCACCTGTTATCTTGCTGCCTGTAAAAATAATAATTTTATTTTCGTTACTTAAGCGATACTCGTTGATAGCTTGCGGGGGAATTTGAACGGATCGGTTTTCATGTATTACCGAAAGACCAAAAACAAATTTTCCCCCTTTGTTTAATTGCGGCATAAAAAACTCCTTTTCTGCTTTATTTTTTATCAATATATGTTATGATAGTACTACAAATAGAAAGTACTTTATATACAAAGTACTATAAAAAAGTATGAAAGTCAAGGAGAGTGATTAAAATGTTATCAAAACCAGCAACAATGTTATTAGGTCTTATTTATGAAAAGCCGCTTAATGCCTATGAAATAACAAAGTTATTAGGATATATGAATGTTAGGTGGTGGTTTAATATTGCAGACTCAACCGTTTATACTACAATAAAAAAATTAGAGAAAAAAGGATTTATTGAGGGGGAAACAGAAAAGGTTGGAAATATGCCAGACAGAACAGTCTATACATTAACTGTCAAAGGAGAGAAAGAGTTTCGGGAAGCAATAAGAAAAGCCATAGTGCAATTTGATTATGATACCAATATATTTACAATAGCAGCGTTTTTTATTGATATTTTTGATACTGATGAGAAAAGGGAATTGTTAGAAAAAAGATTAGAATTATTACAGGCATACTTGGTTGGTATAAGTAAGCAGGATAATAATTTATGGGAAAAAGAAGTATCGGCTTCTCATGTGGCTAATCTAAAAAGAATGATTGATATAGTAAATGCGGAAATCTCTGGAACAAAGAGATTGTTGTCAAGTTGTGAGGGGAGTGGTAATTATGAAAAATAAATGGATACATTTTAGTATTGATAGAGAAAGCTTAATAGGAATGTTAAGTGGCGTAGGGATAGTTATATTAAGTGTTATCATGACTATTTTCAATAATGATATAGCTAATATTATTTTAAGGGATATATTGATGATTTTAGTTTTAGGTTTTTTCTTTCCCTTGTATTTTACTATAATTGAAAATAAAAAATCGGTGTCAGTTTTAGGTATTCACAAGAGAAAAATAGTTATTAGTTTGGCAATAAATATTATTGCAGCCATAATGTTATTGGTTATGTTTATATCTGGAAATACAGAAACCATAATGTTTTCTAAAAATTCCTTTTTTGCAATTACATACATTTTAGTTGCGGGTGTTTTTGAAATGGTATGTATTTACGGTTTTTTTCGCTATGAAGTTGAAAGAGCTTTTGGAATAATTCCGGCTATTATTATGACTGCTGTATTTTATAGCTTACATCATGCAGGTTTTCAACCAGAATTTTTAAAACTATTTTTTGTGGGAATTATGTATGTTTCTGTATTTTACATTACTAAAAATATTTTCAGTATTTTTCCGTTTTTTTGGGGAGTAGGTGCTATTTGGGACGTATTGATAAACTCAGAAGCAGGCAAACAAATTGAAAATATACAAAGTTTTTATATTGCCATTTTGATGTTAATATCAATGCTAGGAATTTGTATTTATATTTATAAGAGAAAGTAATTAAAAGATTATATAAAAGGCAGAACATTATTGCTAACAGTTCTGCCCCCAGGAGATATGAGAGATAATATCTCCTGGGGTATACTTATAAACGACTAATTATTTATACCATTTCATCAATATTGCTTCATAGCAAATGTCCAGCACATTATCATTTTGATCCATACTGAAGGATAAATTGAAAAAGACTTCAGGGTAGCGTTCATCAATATAGGAATAGCACAAATTGTATTGGCTTTCCAGACCATCATGATTATAGGCCTTATTTTTATACACTACCTCTTTTTGAGGCTCTCCATAAGCAGCAATCACTTGTTCCCTGGAATCGCCTAATTTTATACCACGCGAAGTTTCTGTGTCTGATGATATTTGATCGGGGTATTCAGTATATGGCGTACAATTTGTAGTCATAATAGAAATACGTTCTACATCTTCATAGCCGTTTCCGGCTCCATATAAGTCTACGTAATTGCTATATCCAAATCCATTAACATTAAAATCATCATAAGAGAGAGGCAAAATGGTGCTATTCTCCGTGTTTCCTGATACTTCCACCGGTGCCGGAGTTTCTGTGGAATCTTCCGTTATCACTTCTGTGGTTTCAGTGCGTTCGGTTTCTGCGTTCGTTTCACTCTGCCCGGCATCCGGTGCTTAACGTTGCTTCGCAACTATTATGATCAAATTGTAGCAGAAAATGGAGATATGGCAACTGGATTTTTCTAAGATATTTCCCATGCATGAAGTATCAAGAGTTGTAATCAGTACATTCTTAGGATTTAGATGAAAAATAGGATTTACTATGATATGATTAGTTAAGAATTATATTTAATACGAAAGAGGAATGACACATTATTATGGAATTTTTCAGTTTGTTTTCAACAGTATTTTTTAATATAGCAATTACCTTTGGCCTGTTATTACTTATATACTTGTTTTTCTCTTCCGGCATTAGAGCGCGTAAGGACCTGAAACCGGTTAAGTACATTTCCTACAAAAAGGATCATTTTCAGGAGAATTTTGAATTTACCTGTGAGTTTTGCGGATCCAAGGTATCTTCTGCGGATGAAAAATGTCCAACCTGTGGCGGTAATTTTGGAAAGAACAAGGAGTATCAGTTAAAGAAACGGGCCATGCATCAAAGGTATTTAGAGTATATGAAATCCCAGGAAGAAGCCATTACACAGGAAACGGAATATATAAGTACTACAATGCAGGCAATTCAAAAATATAAGCTGATACGTCATAAATACTACAATTTTGAAATCGGCGAGCCTCCGGTTTATAAACCTGCAAGTGATTATGAATTTACCTGTGAATACTGTGATAATAAGATAAGGGGAAAAAGCACAGACGAAAAGGGGTGTAGTAATTGTGGGGCTTCTTATAAAGAAAACCTGGAATTATTGGTACGCGAAGAGGAAGACCGTCTGGAAAAACGCCATTATGACGAATATATGAAACTGAAGGATCTGGAGTGGGAGCAGAATATCAGGAATGAGCGAAGAGATGCAAACATTGATGAAAAGTATGGGACACCTATCCGATTTATGGAGAAAAATGCAAAGGTTATTGCGCTGGTCATTTTGCTTGGGCTTATGATGATTTCCGTGGGAATAACAGTTTTGATTTTAAAGTTTAGGTAAGTAAGATCAAAGAACGCAGGAGGGTTACCCCTCCTGCGTTCCCATCTCATCGGTGGTAGAGCGGATATGTTCTACTGCCGTTTTTACTTGTTCTGCGCAATCCAGGTTGTTCTGGCTCATGGTGTGCACCTGTTCGGCATTAGCTGTGACTTCTTCGGTTACAGCGGACAGCTGGGAGATGTTTTCCATAATCTTATTATTGGATTCTGACAATCCCAGAATGTGGTGATTTACTTCTTCCACCTGGGAAGCCAGTGCTTCCATATTTTTGTTCAGCTGTTCGAAAGTCTCGGAAGCAGCCAGGATCTTTTCGCCCTGCTGTTCGGTAGCTTCAATGGAACCGTTGATAGTGTTGACTACCATGTTGGCATTGACATTCAGCTCGTTGGTAATCTTGGTGATCTCTTCGGTAAAGCTCTTGGTCTGCTCTGCGAGCTGACGGATCTGCTGTGCTACAACGGCGAAACCGCGTCCGGCTTCACCGGCACGGGCACTTTCGATGGAAGCGTTCAGGGCTAAAAGATTTGTCTGACCGGAGATTGCCATGATGCTTCCGGCGATAGTTTCCACCTCTTTTGTCTTTTCCTGTAATTTTGCCATGGCGTCGGTGACGGAATGGTTGGTATCCTTGATCATGGCGGACTGCTGTTTTAAGGATTCCATAGCAGCCATGTTCTTACGGATGCTTTCGTTAGAATCTTCGGCGATCTGCACCATCTGCTCGGAGATATGACCGGTCTGCTCGATAGCATTCTGAATCGTACCGGTCATCTGGCTCTGTTCTTCGATGCTGGTGGCAGTCATATTGGTGGCAGAGGAGATCTCCCGCATACTGTTGGCTACAGATTCCGTAGTTTGTACCAGCTGGTTCATAAGATCTGTGGTTTTGGTGGTTTCCTGATGTACGGTCTGGGATACGTCCAGAACATTATCCAGTACTTCTTTTACATGGTTATGTTCTTCCCGGGAAGAACCGATGGCATCATTGTTAAATAATATAGTAATCTTACCGGTTTCCAAAATAATGATTCCAATCAGAAATACCAGCAGGGTAGAGCAGACGGCATTCACATCCTGACCGTAGATTCCCTTCGTAGCCTGAACGATCATGACGATCAGGTAGAGCACGAATAATCCCAAAGCGGTTTTCTTCAGAGATTTTTTCTCATAATAAGGAATCTGTAATATGAAAATGGCGATCAGCGCATAGTGAATGAAACTTGCATCTGTCTGTAAACCGACCAACAAATACTCAATGCCGATCTCGATGGTAGCGAAGACTTTTAATAGTCGTGTCGCCTTATTTCGAAGGTGTGTCACGGCATTTACTACACAGAAAACGGCGATCAGAATGGTATTTGCGTATGTAACAATGGGTGCAATGTTGTGATTTGCCAGTTTTAACCACAGATAAAACAGGAACACGATCGCCAAAAGCGAAGAAGCGATAATATAGAACCGGTTCATTCTGATATTGCGTTCCGCGGTATCCGTATAACGATATTTATTATTTCCTTTTATATTCATATTCATAAGTTCCCTCCCTATTTTTATTGATGCTATTTTAAGTGTAACTGCTTTCGTCAATTTTTTCTACATTTTTATTCCATTTTTGAAAAAAATTTTGAAAAAAATCATGGAAATAAAAAATGCAAATTGATACTGATTTTCAATACCAAATGCGCTATAATACTTCTGTTACAACACAGTACATTAAAATGTTGAGATACGAAAGGATACAGAAGTGTTATGACACTGAAAGAATTGGAAATCGGCAAAAGCGCCGTGATCGAAACCGTCGGTGGTTCCGGAGAACTCAGACAGCATTTCCTGGATATGGGTATGATCCCGGGAGCAGAGGTGACGGTGGTAAAGCTGGCTCCGATGGGGGATCCCATGGAATTGCAGGTGCACGGCTATGAACTTACGTTACGGCTGGCGGAAGCGGATCAGATCGAGATCGCACCCATATCGAAGAGAACAAGAGAACATAAGGGGCTGGATCGGGTGACGGATGCGGAGCACCCGGGTTTAGGTGAGGATGGAAAATACCATTCGAAAAAAGACGAGAATCCTCTGCCGGAGGGAACGACACTAACGTTCGCCCTGGCGGGAAATCAGAACTGCGGCAAGACTACACTGTTCAATCAGCTCACCGGCTCGAATCAGCATGTGGGAAATTTCCCCGGAGTTACCGTAGACCGTAAGGACGGTTCCATCAAAGGGTATCCGGATACTTTGGTGACAGACCTGCCCGGTATTTATTCCATGTCCCCTTATAGCAGTGAAGAGATCGTATCCCGTAATTTTATCCTGTATGAGAAACCCAGAGCTATCATCAATATCGTGGATGCGACGAATATCGAGCGTAATCTGTATCTGACCATGCAGTTGTTGGAAATGAACATTCCCATGGTCGTAGCCCTGAACATGATGGATGAAGTCACCGGCAATCACGGCTCCATCGATGTGAACGCCATGGAAGCGTTCCTGGGAGTACCCGTAATCCCCATTTCCGCTGCGAAAAACGAAGGCGTGGATGAACTGATCCGTCATGCAGTCCATGTGGCAAAATATCAGGAACGGCCGCTGCGGCAGGATTTCTGCGATAAAAACGATCATGACGGTTCCGTACACCGCTGCATCCATGCGGTATGCCATCTGATCGAGGATCATGCGGAGACTGCGAAGCTGCCCCTGCGTTTTGCAGCCAACAAAGCCATTGAAGGAGACCACCTGATCCTGGAGAAGCTGCAGCTGGATGAAAATGAAAAAGAAATGCTGGAGCATATTGTCTGTCAGATGGAGGCGGAGCGTGGCGTGGACAGAAGTGCAGCCATTGCCGATATGCGTTTTGATTTTATCGAGAGATTATGCGAGCAGACAGTAGTAAAACCCAAAGAAAGTAAGGAACGGATCCGCAGTGAGAAGATCGACCGGATCCTCACCGGAAAATATACGGCAATTCCCTGTTTTATCCTGATCATGGTGCTGGTATTCTATCTGACTTTCAATGTCATCGGAGCATGGCTCCAGGGACTGCTGGAACTGGGAATCGGAAAATTGACGGAGATCACTGATGCGGCATTGACGGCAGCTCATGTCAACAGTGCGGTCCAAAGCCTTGTAATAGACGGTATCTTTACCGGTGTGGGCAGTGTACTGAGCTTCCTGCCCATCGTGGTCACTCTGTTTTTCTTCCTGTCTCTGATGGAGGACAGCGGCTATATTGCCCGTGTGGCGTTTGTTATGGATAAGTTGCTTCGAAAGATCGGTCTGTCCGGACGAAGCATTGTGCCGATGCTGATCGGGTTCGGATGTACGGTCCCGGCGGTCATGGCCACGAGAACACTGACCAGTGAGAGAGACCGTAAGATGACGATCCTGCTGACACCGTTTATGAGCTGCTCTGCAAAATTACCGATTTATTCGTTCTTCGTGAGCGTATTTTTCCCGGGAAAGGGCGGACTGATCATGTCGGCATTGTATCTGTTTGGTATCCTTATGGGAATTCTGGTAGCATTTTTATACCGGAGCACGTTATTCCAGGGAGAACCGGTGCCTTTTGTAATGGAACTGCCGAACTACCGTCTGCCGGGAGCCAAAAATGTAGGGCAGCTGTTGTGGGAAAAGGCAAAAGACTTTTTACAGAAAGCATTCACTGTGATCTTCATTGCCACCATCGTGGTATGGTTCCTGCAGAGCTTTGACCTGAAACTGAATCTCGTTGAGGATTCGGCAAACAGTATGCTGGCTATGGTATCCGGTCTGCTGGTACCGCTGTTTCGACCGCTCGGCCTGGGTGACTGGCGGATCTGTACCTCTCTGATCAGCGGATTCATGGCAAAAGAAAGTGTGGTAGCAACCCTGGAAGTATTGTTCGGCAGCAGCATTGCCACGGTACTTACCCCGTTGGCAGCCGCTACATTACTGGTATTCAGTCTGCTGTATACTCCCTGTGTGGCCGCCATCGCTTCTGTCCGCAGAGAACTGGGTGGAAAATGGGCCATTGCAGTGGTACTCTGGCAGTGTTTCGTGGCATGGGTGGCAGCCTTCCTGGTACATAGTATCGGCTTGCTGATGGGATTCTAGAAATTTCAGATGATAAGATGACAAAATAGAAAACCTGCAGGGGATTATTCCTCCTGCAGGTATTTTATTACGCATTTCAATTCCGGTGAGATCCATTTGTTCCGGTGATATAAAAGCTGCCGCCAGATATCCGGCTGAATCTCCGCCATGGGGAGACTGACGAGACTTCCCTTTGCCAGGTCCTCTGCGATCACGAACTCCGGCAGATAGGAGATGCCGAGACCCTGACACAGAAGATTGCGGATCAGCTGGGTATCGCCCACCTCCATGATAGGCATGGTCTCCCTACCGTTTTGGGAGAGTAGATCATCCAGAGCAGCCCGGTAACTCATGTTTTTCTCTGTCAGGATCAGCGGATATTCCAGAATCTGTTCCAGGGTGATCTGAGTCTGTCCGGCTAAGGGGTGACCGGCACCGGTGACGAAGTGAATATCCACCGGAGCTTCGAAAGCGGTCACATAATTGTGATTAAAAATACGGCGGTCCAGCGTGTATACAATGTCCACCTGATTCTGTCCCAGCATCTGGAACATTTCATCGGTGCTGGTAGCAATGATCTTCAACCGTATTCCGGGATATTTTTCATGAAAATCTTTAAAACGGCTGTGAAATTCCCAGCTGGCCAGGGACTCTGCAATGGCGATCCGCACCAGACCCTCCGGAGCGGTATTACCGCTGATGTGGGTGGCTTCAGCGGCGAGACGCAGGATCTGCTGGGCCAGGGGCAGCAGCTTCTCCCCCTCATTGGTCAGGGTTACGGTATGCCCGATCCGTTCAAACAGAGGGATGGACAGCTCCTTTTCCAGTTGTTTGATCTGAAAGGATACGGTGGACTGGGTATAACCCAGACGTCCGGCCGCCAGAGTAAAACTCTTCAGTTCGTTCACCATAACAAAGGTTTCGAGATTTTTGACATCCATAGAGTAGATACACTTTCTGTATTGTAAATTCAATTCTTCGATCAATACAATGCAAATAATTTGTTTTTCAAATATTTATGAAAATTATATAATGAGAAAACAGGGCTGTCAATGTGAAAAGATGGCGAAAATGTGGGAAAACAGCAAAAATATATGCCGTATCCCGTGTTTAGAATAAGTAGTTTTGGGAAGGATCAGAGGTATGGAAAACAGAGAGAGACTGGGGAGTCGTTTGGGATTTATCATGCTGTCGGCGGGGTGTGCCATCGGCTGCGGAAATGTGTGGAAATTCCCGTGGATGTGCGGGCAGAACGGTGGCGGAAGCTTCATGCTGATCTACGTGATCTGCCTGATCGTGCTGGGCCTGCCCGCCATGATCATGGAATTCTCCGTGGGGCGTGCGGCGCAGACGAGTCCCCTTTATATGTATCGGAAATTATCCGGCGGCAGGGGCAAATGGAATCTGTGGGGCATCGTCTGTCTCATCGGAAACATTGCGCTGATCGCTTTCTATGCGGTGGTGTCCGGATGGATCCTCTATTATTTTGTAAAATTTCTGACAGGGCAGAATCAGGATTTCGGTTTTGAAAAAATGATCACGACGCCCTCGGTGAATGTGGCATATCTGTTAGTCACCTTGCTGATCGCTTTTGTCATTTTAAGCTTCAACTTGCAGGGCGGTCTGGAACGTATTACCAAATATATGATGTCAGCATTGATCGTGCTGATGCTGGTGCTGGCGGTGCACAGCTTTACACTTCCGGGAGCAGGAGAGGGATTGAGTTTCTATCTGATCCCACATTTCTCCAAAATTACCGGTTCTGTGGTGGTGGGCGCCATGAATCAGGCATTTTTCACATTGTCCGTGGGAATGGGCGGTATGGCGATCTTCGGAAGCTATATCGGCAAGGACCGTTCTCTCATGGGTGAGTCTATCCATATTATTATCCTGGATACACTGGTGGCAGTGATCGCCGGTATCATTATATTTCCGGCATGCTTTACTTATGATGTGGAAGTGACGGCGGGTCCCAGCCTTCTGTTCGATACTATGGCGACCGTATTTAACAACATGGCAGGCGGCAGATGGTGGGGAACCTTATTTTTCCTGTTCATGGTGTTCGCAGCCATGTCCACAGTGCTGGGTGTGTGTGAAAATATTCTGGCCATGGTCCGGGAACTGACCGGATGGTCCAGACCGGCAGGGTGCGTGGCGTGTGGTGCCGGATGTTTCCTGTTGGCTCTGACGACAGCACTGGGCTTCAGTGTATTTCATTTTCAGCCGTTTGCAGCAGGGACGACCTGGCTCGATTTCTGGGATTTCCTGGTGTCGAATAACATCATGCCCATAGGTTCGATCCTGTTGGCGGTATTTTGCTGCTATAAGGTCGGCTGGGGCTGGGACAAATTCCTGGAGGAAGCAAATGCCGGCAAGGGCTTAAAGGTCCAGCCGTGGATGAAACCGGTGTTTAAATATTTTGTGCCGGCGGCAGTGCTGTTCATCTATGTGTACGGAATGGTAAATTTTGCATGGAAATAAAGTAAATAAAAATAGGCGTGCGGCGGAGTGAAAAGCTCCGCCGTTTTTTGAACGGAATGATCGTGGAGAGGTTGCGTTATGGCAGAAAAATGGATAGTATAAAGAATAGAAGAGCAGATAGGAGGCTTTTATGACAGAGCAGGAGATCCGGACGATATTACGCAGACAAAGAGAATATTTTGCTACGGGAGCCACACTTTCCCGGGAATTCCGGGCAGAACAGCTGGGAAAGTTAAAGGCATCCCTGCAGCGCCATGAAACAGAATTGAACGATGCACTGCAACAGGATCTTGGGAAAAGCCGGATGGAAAGCTACATGTGCGAGATCGGATTGACTCTGTCGGAACTGACCTGGATGCAGAAACACCTGCGGGGACTGATGCGGGAAAAGAGAGTGCCGACACCGTTATCGCAGTTCGCGGCGAGGAGCTTCCGGTCTCCGTCACCCTATGGCACCGTGCTGATCATGAGTCCATGGAATTATCCGGTGCTATTGACGCTGGATCCGTTGATCGATGCTATTGCCGCAGGGAATACCGCAGTGGTAAAACCCAGTGCCTATGCTCCGGCGACGGCAGCAGTGTTAAAAATGATTTTGGAAGAATGCTTCCAGGCGGAATATGTGGCGGTGATCACCGGCGGCAGAGCAGAGAATCAGGCATTGTTACAGCAGCGGTTTGATATGATATTTTTCACCGGAGGCAAGATCGTGGGACGGGAGGTGCTGAGAAGTGCTGCGGAATATCTGACCCCTGTGACGCTGGAGCTGGGCGGGAAAAGTCCCTGTATCGTGGATGCTACGGCGAAGCTTCCGCTGGCGGCGAGGAGGATTGTATTCGGAAAATATCTAAACTGTGGGCAGACCTGTGTGGCACCGGATTATGTGCTGTGTGATGTCAGAATCCGCGACCGATTGGTGGAAGCTATCCGGGAGGAGATCGCGAGGCAGTTTGGTGCAGATCCCCTGCAGAATCCGGATTACGGGAAAATCATTAACGAGAAGCATTTTCACAGACTGTTGGGATTGATGGATGCGGAAAAAATCGTCTGCGGCGGACAGTATGACGAGAAGACGTTGCGCATTACGCCTACGGTGATGATGGATGTGGACTGGTCAGATGCCGTGATGGGAGAAGAGATCTTCGGACCGATCCTGCCGGTGGTGACTTATAATGCGTATGATACAGAGAAAAGCATTGCACAAAATGATTTTAGCGGGGAGGTTTCTGAACCCCAAGCTGCTGCGGGAGATTTTGTGGATTGGGCGATCCACTGTGTAGAGGAACACCCCCATCCGTTGGCACTGTATTTCTTCAGTGAAGATAAAAAAGCCCAGAGACGGATCCTGGATCACTGTCATTTTGGCGGCGGCTGCATCAACGACACCATCATTCATCTCGCCACCAGTGCCATGCCCTTCGGAGGTGTGGGTGAGAGCGGCATGGGTGGGTATCACGGCCGCACCGGATTCGAGACCTTCAGCCATTATCGGAGTATCGTGGACAAAAAGACATGGATGGATCTGCCGATACGGTATCAGAGGTATGATGAGAAAAAAGAGAAGTTGTTGCGGCGGTTTTTGAAGTAACGTCCTGAAAAGTGTAATAAATTACAGAAATAAGTCCTTAAAAGTGTATCACATATACAGTTTTAAGGACTTATTTCTGTTGACAAGGCAATTTTACTGAGATAGAGTAGAAATAGATAACTATTGTGAATAGTACAAGGGAGGCAGAGATGCGACGGTTTGCATTGGAACGATTAAAAGAATGGAAAGAAAAAAAGAACCGGAAGCCGTTGATCATTCGCGGAGCCAGGCAGGTAGGAAAGACTTGGCTTATGAAGGAATTCGGAGCCACCTGTTTTGAGAAAACAGCATATGTCAATTTTGACAGTAATCCCCGTATGCAACAGGTGTTTGATGGAGAGATCAATGTAGAAAGGATTCTTCTGGCAATCAGCGTGGAGACAGGTGTTTCGGTCAAAAGTGAAGATACCTTACTTATTTTTGATGAAATCCAGGAAGTACCGAAGGCGCTATCCTCTTTAAAGTATTTTTGCGAAAATGCTCCGGAATATGCCATTGTAGCTGCCGGTTCTCTGCTGGGTGTGGCGATGCACAAGGGCACCTCTTTCCCAGTAGGCAAGGTAGACTTCATGGATCTGTATCCGCTCAATTTTCAGGAATTTTTGTGCGCCTTGGGAGAAGAACGATTTGCAGAGCTTCTGCAGTCCGGGGATATGCAGATGATCAATACCTTCGCTTCCAAATACAAGGATCGTCTGAGAGAGTACTATTATGTCGGTGGTATGCCGGAAGTGGTCCAGTCCTATGTGAATGATAAAGACTTCGGGCGGGTCAGAGAGATTCAGAAAGATCTGCTGAATTATTACCGCCAGGATTTTTCCAAGCATGCGGAGAATTTTCTGGTTCCCCGATTGAACCTGGTGTGGGATTCCATTCCGATGCAGTTGGCAAAAGAAAATAAAAAATATATCTACGGGCAGGTGAGAGAGGGCGCCAGGGCAAAAGATTTTGAACTGGCAATCCAGTGGCTTTTGGATTGCGGACTGATCCATAAAGTAAACCGTGTGAGCAAACCGGCGTTACCATTAAAAGCTTATCTGAATCTGGATGCATTTAAAATATACCTGCTGGATATCGGATTGCTGATTGCTATGACGGATCTGGATGCCAGGGTGATTATCGACGGAAACCGGATATTTACAGAATTTAAAGGAGCTTTAACAGAACAGTACGTGCTCCAGCAGTTGATCTCTGAAGTGGGAGTGATCCCCTATTATTACAGTACGGAAAACTCTTCCGGAGAGATTGATTTCATGGTGCAGGGGAAAACTTCCGTAATTCCCATAGAGGTAAAAGCGGAGGAAAACCTCAGAGCGAAGAGCCTGAAGATGTTCTGCGAAAAATATCATCCGAAATATGCGATCCGGACGTCAATGTCGGATTACAGAGAGCAGGAATGGATGACGAATATTCCGCTTTATCATATAGATTATGTTAAAAAATATGTTGAAGAATAAATAAAAGGAGAAAAAAATGGCAGAGTTAGAAAACAGTAAGGATTTAATCAGTGTGTTATGGAGTGGAGCGGATATTCTTCGCTCTAAAATGGATGCTAATGAGTATAAGGACTACTTATTAGGAATTGTTTTTTATAAGTATCTTTCGGATTCATTTTTAATCAAGGTGTATGATTTGATCTATGATGAAAAGCCGGAGAACTTGAAGGTTGCTTTAGAAGCATATAAAGAAGCTCTGGAAGATAGCAGCGCAGAAGAATTAAAAGAACAAATCAAGTCAGAATGTCATTACGTAATTGAACCGGAACTCACATATACATGTTTTGCTGATGCTGCAAGGAACAATTCATTTAATCGAGAGCAGTTGCAGAAAGCCTTTAATAATATTGAACAAAGCGACCCTTTGTTTGCAGATTTATTTACGGATATTGACTTATATTCTAATCGTTTGGGGACCGGAGATCAAAAACAGAGTGATACTATTTCAAATTTGATTAAGGAAATTGATAAAGCAGATTTATTGAATTCAGATGCAGAGATTTTAGGAAATGCTTATGAGTACCTTATCGGTCAGTTCGCATCGGAAACAGGAAAGAAAGCGGGAGAGTTCTATACGCCGCAGGCAGTATCAAAGATCTTGACAAGAATAGCGATTGCAGGACAGGAAGATAGAAAAGGATTATCTGTATATGATCCTTGCATGGGTTCGGGATCTCTTCTGTTAAATGCAAAGAAATATGCGAAAGAACCTAATTATATTAAATATTATGGACAGGAACTGAACACTTCGACATATAACCTGGCCAGAATGAATATGTTTTTGCACGGAATAGTACCGGAAAATCAAGTCCTTCGAAATGGTGACACTCTTGACGGAGACTGGCCGACTGGCGAAGAAACGGATTTCAATATGGTGTTGATGAATCCACCGTATTCCGCAAAATGGAGTGCTGCTGCAGGATTTTTACAGGATGAGAGATTTAGCGATTATGGTGTGCTTGCGCCCAAGTCAAAAGCCGATTATGCCTTTTTACTGCATGGCTTGTATCATCTGAAAAGTAATGGAACAATGGCAATTGTGTTACCACATGGTGTACTTTTCCGTGGCGCGGCAGAAGGTAAGATAAGAGAAAAATTACTTCGCTCCGGTAATATTTATGCAGTTATTGGATTGCCGGCAAACCTTTTCTACAATACATCGATTCCTACATGTATTGTAGTTTTGAAAAAACACAGAGAAGGTCGAGATGTTCTCTTCATTGACGCTTCACAAAAGTTTGAAAAAGGTAAAAAACAGAATGCCATGACTGATGGACATATTGATTCAGTTATGAAACTTTATAACGAAAGAGTAACGGTAGATAAAGAAGCATACCTTGCAAGTTTTGAAGACATTGAACGAAATGATTTCAATTTGAATATTCCTCGATATGTAGATAATTTTGAGAAGGAAGAAGAGATTGATTTAAATGAACTTTTGGTAAGTATGACAAACACGGATAAGGAACTGGAACAGGCACAAGGAGACTTTTTATTACTTATGAAAGAATTGACGTCACCGGATGAAGATGTCATGTTTGCTTTGAATGAGTTAATTAGAAAGATGGAGGGGTGATGGACATGGCAAAACCTAAAATTAGATTTAAAGGATACACAGACGATTGGGAACAGCGTAAGTTGGGAGATATATGTTCAAGAGTACAGGGGAATGATGGGAGAATGGAACTTCCAACATTAACAATATCTGCTGGAAATGGATGGATGAACCAGGAGGATAGGTTTTCAGGTAATATAGCTGGAAAAGAACAAAAGAATTATACGTTGCTCAAAAGGGGAGAATTATCATACAATCATGGCAATTCAAAACTTGCAAAATATGGAACAGTGTTTTCACTTCAAACATATGAAGAAGCGCTTGTACCAAGGGTTTACCATAGCTTCAAAGTAGAGAAGGGCAATGCAAATTTTGTAGAATACTATTTTGCAACAAAGCTACCTGATAGGGAATTAGGAAAGTTAATTTCTTCTGGTGCAAGAATGGATGGACTCTTAAATATTGGATATGACGATTTTATGGGTATATCATTATTACTGCCTAAAACGCAGGAACAAGACTGCATAGCAGGGTATTTTCGGAAGATTGATATGTTCATCACTCTTCACCAGTGTAAGTGTCGTGTTTTACCCAAACTATTATATAACGATTGGGAACAGCGTAAGTTCAGCGATATCGCCACAAGAGAGTCTTCTGTTTGTACATCTGCATCAGATATCCCAAGCGTAGAGTATGAGGATGTGGTAGCAGAAGAAGGACGCTTGAATAAAGATATCCGCTCAAAAGAAGTGGCAAAGGCTGGAATTACATTTGATGGATCGCAGGTGCTTTACGGAAAACTTCGTCCTTATTTGCACAACTGGTTAAATCCAGATTTTAAGGGCATTGCAGTTGGTGATTGGTGGGTGTTAAAGCCTGTTAATATGGACAAAAATTTTCTTTATCGACTTATTCAAACACAGCAATTTGATAATGTCGCAAACCAGTCATCAGGCTCAAAAATGCCACGAGCAGATTGGAATTTAATATCCAGTTCGGAGTTTATGCTTCCACCTTCAAAAGAGGAACAGAGTAAGATCGGTGGTTATTTTGATGAGCTTGACCACCTCATCACTCTTCACCAGCATAAGTGTGAACAATTACAAAGTATGAAGAAATTTGGAGATTATTTCACCAACCTCGATCACTTCATCACTCTTCACCATCGCAAGTACATTTATATATTAAAATCACCATAAAACGATGTAAACAATCGTAAACCAAATTAAAATATAGAATAAACAAAAAAGTAGTAAGATATGGTATACTAAAATAGAAATTGCCTATACAAATTAAGGCATCAGATAAGACATATGTGGTAAAAGTACACGTTGAAAAATCCAAGTTAATTGTGTTGGGAGGCTACTATGGCGGAATTAGAAGCAGTAATAGAACAAAAACTTATTGAACAGTTGATTTATGGGGATTCACAATGGATTTACCGGAATGATTTAAAAACTGAGGAAGATCTCTGGAATAATTTTAAATATATTCTGGAGCAGAATAATAAAGAGAGATTAAATGGAGAACATTTGTCTGATTCTGAATTTGAACAGGTGAAAAATCAGTTACAGTTTTCTTCATTCTATAAAGCAGGAGAATGGCTGGTTGGTGAAAATGGAAAGGTTATGGTCCATGTACAGCGAGATACGGAGAGACTCCATTTGGTTGTAATGAATCATGAGCATATTGCTGGCGGTAGTAGTGTTTATGAGGTTATTAATCAGTATAGAGCATTAGCTGATGAGGATAGCAGACAAAACAGAAGATTTGATGTCACCCTTATGATCAATGGTCTGCCTCTGATACATATAGAACTAAAGAACAAGCAACACTCTTACATGGATGGATTTTGGCAGATCAAAAAGTACATTGGTGAAGGTAAATTTACAGGTATTTTTTCAGCAGTGCAAATGTTTGTTATCAGCAACGGCGTGGATACGAGATATTTCTCCGCAGCAAGTGATGCAGATCTGAATCCTAAATTTATTAGTGGATGGCTGGATAGAGAGAATAATCCTGTTTCAGATTATCTTGATTTTGCCAAGAGTGTACTCCGAATCCCGGAAGCACATGAGATGATAGCAAGATATACAGTCTTGGATGAAGATGCCAAGCGACTGATTTTGCTCCGCCCCTATCAGATACACGCAATAGAGGCTATTCGTGATGCATCCAAAACAGGACAGTCCGGTTATGTATGGCATACAACAGGCTCGGGAAAAACTTTGACGTCTTATAAAGCAACCAGAAATTTGTTGATGGATATTCCAACGATTGATAAAACTATTTTCCTGATTGATCGAAAAGATTTAGATACACAGACCACAATGGCATTTCAGGCATATGCGAATAATGACATTATTGATGTGGATGAAACGGACAATGTTTTCGATCTGAAAAGAAAATTAAAATCAGATGATCGTCAGGTAATTGTGACAACAATTCAAAAATTACAGAGACTTATTACGAAAAAATTGGGGGAAGGCACATCAGAGTATAATAAAATAAAAAATCTTAAAATTGCATTTGTTGTAGATGAGTGTCACAGAGCGGTGACGCCTGGAACGAAAAGAGAGTTAGAAAGATTTTTTAGAAATTCATTATGGTATGGATTTACCGGGACACCAAGATTCGCAGAAAATGCATATCCTCAAATGGGAGATTTGCCACGTACCACTGAAGAATTATATGGAAAACAGTTACATAAATATACGATTCAGAATGCAATCCATGATAACGCAGTACTGGGATTTCAGGTAGAGCATAATGGACCGAAAAATATGGCAGATGAGACTGATAGTAGTGTATATGAAAGTGAAGCACATATGCTCAGTGTATTGGATGTGATTTTAAATAAATCATATCACAAATTAGGATTCCAAAATGGAAAAGGAAAAACATATGAAGGACTATTAACAACCAGTTCCATTCAGATGGCTCAGAAATATTATGATTTGCTCAAAAGGGTAAAAAATGGAGAAACAGAATTACAGATTGATGAAAGAATAAAGCAGGTTTTGCCGGATTTTCCTAAATTTGCAATAACGTATTCCATTACGGAAAATGAAGAAGGTTCTCATGTGAACCAGCAGAAAATGCAGGAATCTTTAGATGATTATAATGAAATGTTTGGTACGAAATACGAACTTGCTCAAATACAAGGTTATAATGGAAATTTAAATAAGCGCTTGGCAAGAAAGGATCCAAAATTTCAGAGTAGAAATGAACAATTGGATCTGGTAATTGTTGTAGACAGATTATTAACAGGTTTTGATGCACCTTGTATGTCTACTATATTTATTGATAGGCAGCCTATGGGCCCACATGATTTGATTCAGGCTTTTTCCAGAACCAATCGTATCTATGATAAAAATAAGACGTATGGTCAAATTGTTACATTTCAGGCACCAAAGCTGTTTAAGGAAAGTGTAGATAATGCAGTAAAACTCTATTCTGCAGGAAGTACGGAATCGGCATTAGTGGCAGAGTGGGATGAAATAGAACCGGCATTTCGTAAAGCATTGAAGGCACTTAGAGTTTCGGCAGAGACTCCGGAAGAGATTCCCGGAATGTCAAGGAAAGAAAAGATTGTATTTATAAAGATGTTCCAGAATTTTGACAAGCTGTTTGCACAGTTGAAATCCTTTACACAGTATGATGACAGCATGTTAGAAGAATATGGTATAACACAAGACGAATATGAAGATTATGTGGCACATTATTTGAACGTAAAAGAAGAGGTACAGCCGAAGCCTGATGATCCTCAAGGTGGTGACGAGGAACCTACGATTAATATGGATTATGAGCTTATGGCATACAGTCATACCAAGATTGACTATGAGTACATTATTAATTTGATTCAGAACATTGTAACACCCAGTGACGATGAAGAAGTTGCGCCTGAACAGCGTCAGAAACAAATTGAGGAAGTGAAGCAATATATAGGAGATTTGAGCAAAGAGAATCCTAAGGTAGCAGCACTTATGTCTGACTTGGTATATGATATTGAACTGGATGAAGACAGATATAAGGGAAAGTCTATTCGTAATGTCATAGAGAATATGAAGCACAACTGTATAGAAAAAGTAGTATCTGAATTTTGTATTACATGGTGCGTTTCAAAAGATGATGTTATGTACGCAGCAACACATTATCGCAACGGAGAGATTCCAAATGAGAATGCTATTAAAGTAACAGCCGATTTTCCCCGTTACAAGGCTGCGCAGGAGCAGGCAATTCCTAAGTTTAAATATTATACAATGTTAATCGCAGACTTAAAAAAGACTTTGGACGAGGAGGTAAACCCCTTACTAAACAATTAATATTCTGTACTGTTCATATCAGCGTAAGTAGTACAAGAAATGGAGGCAGCTTATGCTTAATGATATGAACAGTACAGAACTGTTTTGCGAATATTATAAACAATGGATTGAAGTTTACAAAAGAGATGCTATCAGGGAAGCAACTTTGGCAAAATATCAGATGACACATAAGTGGGTGGAGAAGCTTGTTCCGGAGTTGAAAGTATCAGAATTAACAAGAAATGCCTATCAACAGCTTTTAAATGATTATGCAAAAGAGCATGAGAGACAAACAACCCTGGATTTTCATCATCAACTGAAAGGGGCAATTCTTGATGCAGTAGATGAGGGATTAATTGAAAGAGATCCTACCAGAAAAGCAATCATTAAAGGAAAGACACCAAAAGTAAAGAAAATTAAGTATTTGAACCAGTTTGAACTTCATACTTTGATTGCACATCTTGATATAAAGGAGGATCCAAATTGGGATTGGTTCATTCTTCTTGTATCAAAAACGGGTATGCGATTTTCTGAAGCATTGGCGATTACACCGGCGGATTTTGACTTTGCAAGGCAGACGCTGTCTGTAAGTAAGACATGGGATTATAAAGGAGATGGTGGTTTCCTACCTACTAAAAACAAATCGTCTGTAAGAAAAATTCAGATAGACTGGCAAATAGTAGTGAAATTTTCAGAACTGGTTAAAAATTTACCGGAGGATAAACCTATTTTCGTAGGAGAGGAAAAAATATATAATTCCACAGTAAATGATGTACTTGCCAGACACTGTAAAGAGTGTGGAATCTCGGTAATCTCTATTCATGGTCTTCGTCATACGCATGCGTCGCTACTTTTATTTGCGGGTGTATCCATTGCCAGTGTAGCCAGAAGACTGGGACATGCAAGTATGACAACTACGCAGAAAACATATCTACATATTATTCAGGAATTGGAAAATAAAGATGTAGATCTGGTAATGAGAACATTATCAGGACTGTAAAATAATGTAACCGTTAATACTTACGCTGATTTGTTGAAAAAATATTCGGAGATAAAATAGAACACAGGGAGGTTCAAACGTGAAAAATAATTTTGAATATAAAAAATGTATCATAGCAGTGATCTTATTACTTGTTGCTATTTTATCCATAACGGTTGTAGGAAAATATGTCTCTGCACCGGAGAATCATCAGAAGACCATTGCCTCTCTGGATGAGAAAAAACAGACCGTCATGGAGCTGACGGCGGCGTCCACGGTGACTTCGGCGCTGATCACTTTGCTTCCGGGCGACACGGCAACACCCATCGCGGAGAAAATGGCAGATGTCAGCGGATACCTGCTGGTGGTCCTCTGCGCTATTTATTTGGAAAAATATCTTGTGACGATTACCGGCTATGTGGCATTTACCTACCTGATTCCGATTGCCTGTGGCTTGTGGATATTCAACCTGATCTTTGCAAATGCCACCGTGCGAAAACTGGCAGCAAAGCTGGCGGTGTTCGGTTTAGCAATCTCCCTCGTGGTTCCTGCCAGTGTGAAGATCTCCGATCTCATCGGTGATACCTATCAGGCCCAGATCGAAGCAACCATTGAAGATGCCAAGAACACACAGAGCATACTGGAAAACAGTAATCTGGGGAACGGCACTGATGCTACAGATGCATCCGGAACCGGCACAACGGGAACTGCAACACAGAATGCACAGGAGAAGGATAACAGCACGTCCGGCTCTGTTACTAATATCTTTGATTGGGCAAAGGATGCTATTTCCAATGCGCAGGAATCTGTATCTAACGTTGTGGATAATGTGGTTATTTCCTCAGAGGATCTGGTACAGAAGGTGGAGAATTCCCTGAATCACTTTATTGAGGCGGTTGCCGTGATGATCATTACTTCCTGCGTGATCCCGATGCTGGTACTGTTGCTGTTCTTCTGGATGGTGAAGATCGTGCTGGATGTGGATCTGAGTGGCGTGAAGATCAAGGGGATGTTGCCGGAACATAAGGAATAGCGGATTCAATTAAAAGAACTTTTGTACCTTTACATCGAGATCTATAGATGCTATTATTACAAGCAACCAAGGAACTGTCCGAGGTGGAAAATTTCGTACCCGTCCACACGCCGCTGGCTTGACAGGGGAAACCCGAGAGATGCAGGAGAATGGTACGCCTGCCGAACAGTTCCTATGAATTAAATTGCAACATTTTCATATTATTCTTTTCGGTCTGATTTTTTAGGTTCAATTTTGGCAGAGTCTATTCGTATTTCCAAATAGCATTTTGAATTACTAATACAACAAAGGTTAAAGTACTATTTACAGTAAAAATATATTTTACAATTGCTTTTGTGTAAAATTGTGTATAATATAAAAGGAGAAAGAATGCACTGATAAAGAAGCAAATATAGAAGGAGGTAAATGATATGCAATACACATATACTGCTGTTATTACTGAAAAAGACGGCACTTTCTATGCAAAGGTTCCGGATGTGGATGGATGTATTACAACAGCACCGACGTTGACAGAAGCGATTGCACTTATTACAGATGCACTGAATCTTTGTCTTGTTGGTCTGGAAGATGAAGAAATTACTCCGAATGAGCCTACACCGCAGGCAGAGATTCCTCATTTACCGACGGATATCCTTACGATCATCCAGGCAGATACGATTAAATATCGCAGCATGACTGACACCAAAGCGGTCCGAAAAAATGTCTCGCTTCCGGCATGGATGTCCAAACTTGCCGATAAACGTGGAATCAACTGCTCAAAAGTATTGCAGGAAGCACTTACCACAAAACTTTTATAAAATCAGTATTTTTACCAAGGAGGTCCCCTATGTCCCAACCCATCCAATCCGAAGCCCATCTCACGACCTTTGAAGCCATCAGCATGATCGTCGGTAACAGCATCGGCACGGGCATTATTGCCGTTCCGTATCTTGCCACGAAGAACAGCATGCTGGATGTCGTGTGGATGGTATTGATCGCCTATTGCGTGAACGTGATCCTGCACCTGATCATTGCCGAGTTGTCTTACAATAACGGTGGCGTCCAACTGGTGAAAAGCTTTGAAGGAGAGCTGTTTCATGGGAAAATGAAGCAGATCTTCAGCTGGAGCGTATTTATTGTCTATGGGCTGGCAATTATGATCGGTGTCAGCGGCAATATCAACGGCGGAGCACAGATTTTTGTGAACTGGTTCGGAATGCCTTTCGTGGCGGCTCAGGTTTTGTACTATGTGATCGCCGGAGTTGTGGTGTTTATCGGCATGAAAGCAGTAGGCATCGCGCAGAAGTACGCAGTCATTGTCCTCATGGGAATTGTGGCCGTGATGACGGTAGGCACATTTCTGCATCCGCTGAATTCTTTGCAACGGGCACAGTTCCACTGGAATAATCTGCTGGCGCTGTACAGCATGGTGGTATTCGCCACTTCCGCCAATCAGGCAGTGATCCAGGTGGTGAAAGGCCTGGATGGCAACGCGAAACAGATCCGCCGCTCTATCTTTATCGGCTTTGGACTTTCCTCGGTGTTTGTTCTGATCGTAACGGGCACGGTTCTCCTGGGAACCAAGGGAGCACTGGAAAAAGAACTGGCATACATGCAGTTGGGAGAGAGCATCGGTACCTGGGCAATGATCCTGGCAGGCGTATTTTCCCTGTTTGCTTTACTTACTACGTTCTGGAGCAATACTCTCGCCCTCCGAGATGTGGTTCATGAGCAGATTGGCATCGGCAACCGCATCAGCTGGCTGATCGCCACAGTTCCCTGCATCCTGTTTGCGGTGTTTGGCGTGAACAGCTTTATCGTTCTGACCCGGATCATGAGTGGCGTTGTGGTACTGGTGAGTATCATGCTGGTGTTGACCTATGGAAAGTCCAGGAAAAAAGCCGGCAGCAGTCCTATCTGCGGCGTGATCGGCACGGTACCGTTTCAGGTGCTGATGGTGTTGTCTACGCTACTGTCTGCAATCGGAGCATTGATCCCGTTGAGCTGATTTCAAGAAAACCTCAAATACAATAGTGAAACAGATTAAGTGACAGAAAAGAGATTTCTATGTATACCTCTAAAAACTTTCAAATTCGGGATGAAGAGACTTTTTCTCTTTGTATCCCGACGGACAGAGATTATAAAATATTGCAGCTGACAGACCTGCACCTTGGTTTCGGCATGTTTTCCGGAAAAAAAGACAGACTGGCGCTGGCAGCGGTGACGGAGCTGATCCGCCGGACGGGACCGGATCTGATCGTCCTGACAGGGGATTCCGTGTTCCCGTTTTTCCCCAAAAGCGGGACGATGAATAATAGAAAACAGGCACAAAAACTGTTAGCATTTCTGGATGGTTTTCAGATCCCCTATACGTTTGTATTCGGCAATCATGACTGTGAGATGGGCTCCACCTGCAATAAGGAGCAGCTGGCGGAGATTTTTGCAACGGGAAAATACGCTGTTTTTACCAAAGGAAGATATGAGCACAGTCCTCAAAACCCTATTGCCGGCGTCGGGAATTTTGTACTGGATCTGATCGATGGAGAAGGCAGAGTTCTCCTGCCGCTCATATACCTGGACTCTAATATGTACGGCGACGGCTGGTTTTTCAGCGGTTTCGACTGCATCCATGAGGATCAGACGGACTGGTGTATGGAGAAATTGAACGAGAGAAAAGTACCGGCTATGGCATTTTTCCACATGCCGCCCGCGGAGTTCAAGGAAGCCTACGAGAAGATGAAACTAGGCGATCACAGTGTGAGTTATGAACACGGCAGTATCGGAGAAAAGGATGAGTATTTCGGAATATCGAACCGACCACCTCATTTTTTCGAAAAAGCGGTGGATAACAGCTGGCTGAAATGGATCTTCTGTGGACACGATCATCTGAATACGTTGTCACTGACCTATAAAGGTATCCGCATGACTTACGGAATGTCCATTGATTATCTGGGATATTCCGGCATCGCGAAGCAATATATCCAGCGGGGAGCCACACTGATCACGCGTAAGACAGACGGGAACATAGACATCACTATGGTACCGTTGACAACGGTTGTTTCGACACGAGTAAGGGGAGCCTGATCATGGGCTCCCCTTAATGGTTCAAAGTAGAAATTAGTAATTGATACCGCTGATGCCGAGTACTCCGTTCTGGACATTGAAGGTGATGTTAGGACCGTCGCCGGTGCTGTAGAGGGTGAAGCCTGCCATACTGGGGCTTAATTCGGACAGATCAGCATTAGCCATAGAGTCTTTCAGCTCAGGGGTGAAGATTTTGTCTGCACCTAAGGCAATCAGATCTTCCCTGGTTTCGATCACACTGCCATCGCCCAGAGCAACATAGACCGGATAATTGACCAGATCAGCGAGAGCATTCAGGTCTTCAGCGGCTACGGCATCCTGGATCTTTTTAGCGAAAGCAGTAGCATCCTCTGTGGAAACTGCAAAGTTGTCTTCATAGGCTCCTTCCGCCGTAGAGGTGCTTTCGTTGGATGCGGTTTCAGTATTGGCTTCTGTATTGCTTTCTGTAACCTGGCTTTCGGAAGCTACGGTGCTTTCCGCAGAGGCAGCAGCTCCGTTTCCCTCATTGCCGCAGGCAGCAAAAGATAATACCATAACAGTGGTTAAAAGTGCACAGATAAATTTGTTTTTCATAATAAAACTCCTTTCGTAATAAAACCATTTTTTACAGGTCTCTGATGATTAGACTGTACAGTCTTCAGAAAAGTTGCATAAGAAATAAATTTTTTTAAAAATATCAAAAACATCCACCCAAAAGAAAAACCTTCTGTTAAAATGTAAAAATAAGACAGATGAAAACAATAGAATAGGAAACTACCATGGAACCATATTACTATCAGAAAATGAACAAGCCCCAGCAGGCCGCCTATCACGCTATGCAGCAGGGAGTGCTGGCGCTGGCAGACGAGATCCAGCTGCCGCGGATCCCGGCGGAAGAATTGTATGACGTATTTTTCCGACTGCGGCTGGATCATCCGGAGATCTTCTGGGTGGTGAGTTATCGGTATAGATATTATCAGGACTCCCCCAACATCATCTTCGTGCCGGAGTATCTGTTTGAGAAAAATAAGATCAGAGAACATCAGAAAGCCATGCAGTCCCGGGTGGAAAAGCTGGCAAGACCTGCCGCAAAGTTCACAGAGTGGGAAAAAGAGAAGTACATTCACGACTTTATCTGCGAAAATATCACCTACGATAAGTTGAAAAAGCCCTATTCCCATGAGATTATCGGACCGCTGGGACAGGGCGTGGGTGTCTGCGAGGGCATTGCCAAATCGGTGAAGGTGCTTTGTGATGCGCTGGGTGTGTGGTGTGTAATCGCTATCTGCGGCAACAATCCGGAGAAAGGGATCAAGTACCGTCACACCTGGAATATTGTGCGGATCGGCGGGCAGCATTACCATCTGGATGCCACATTTGACAATACATTGGGAAAACATCAGGGCAATGCGGAAGCACCCGGAGAGATCCGCTACGACTATTTCAATCTGGGAGATAAAGCGGTGTTCCGGGATCATGAACCGTTGATTGCCCCGGCACCCGGCTGTCCGGACAACGATCATTTTTATTACAAGGAGAAAAAACTTTCCTTTACGAAAACGGAAGAAGTATATAAAAGAGCACAGCAGATGGCGAAAAAAGGCCGGGCCATGACGTTCCAGTGGCGGGGAGGCTATCTGACCAGAGAAGTCTTGCAGGAACTGTTGGAACTGATCCGCAAGGCAGGCGAGGAGCGGCAGAAGACCGCCCGGATCAGCTTCAACTGGCCACAGGCGGTCATTCATTTCAGCTATGTGGAAAATGCAGGCATCCCGGAGCCGGAGGTCGTCATGGAAGACGCCAACGAAGGAGAACAGTTCGACACCGGGGAATAAAGGTATGGGATGATGTCAGAATCAAGAATTCTCCGACTTCAATGCGCACTCCCGGAATAACGCATTGACGGCCAGCTTATAGTCGCTGGCATCTGTGGCTTTGCGGATCTTTTTTACGTATTTGTCCGGAGATTCGAAGCTGTGGCTTAAGAAAGTCCAGAGATCCTTCATCTTATAGAGCGTATTGGTATCGCCGGACATGATCTCCTGATAACCGGTCAGGAGGGAAGTGTGGAATTCCTTCAGGACAGTCAGCCGCTCTTCACAAGACGGCAGCGCAACACTCTCCGTGGAGGCAGCCTTCAATTCCTGCAATAATCCCGGATTCTGCAAAATTCCCCGGCCGATCATGACCGTATCGATACGGGGAAGCTTCGTAAGAATCTGCGTTAGCGACTCCGGAGAGGTAATATCCCCGTTATAGCACAGCGGACATTGCAGGGCTTCCACCGCCTCTGCGAAAGCTTCCAGATGGGGTGTCCCCTTGTAACCTTCCTTTTGCAGTCTGGGGTGAATGATCAGTTCCTTCATGGGGAATTTTTGATATATTTTAAGCAGTGGAGCCCATTCATCCATGTAGCCCATGCCGATGCGGGTCTTGATGGAGATTTCCAGTGGACATTTTTCGAAGATCTCGTCCAGAAAATCCTCCAGTTCCCGGGGCGTGCCTAAGAAGCCGGCACCACGGTTTCTTGCCACCACCGTCCCGGAAGGACAGCCCAGATTCAGATTGACCTCGTGGTAGCCGTATCCGGCCAGCTGCTCTGCCAGCGACAGAAATTCCTCCGCCTTATTGGTCAGGATCTGCGGTACGGTGTACATGCCCACATTATGTTCCGGAAGCACATCGTTGCGTTCTCTGCTGTTCATGTGCCGATTGGAGATAAAAGGGGTAAAATATTTGTCCATGCCGCCGTAACAGCGGTTCCAGTTAGTGCGAAAATTATAAGTGGTCAGTCCCTCCATGGGGGCAAGATAATATTTCATAAAAAATGTATGCCTTTCCGTAACCTGCAAGCGTTCCACTGCATTTCCGGCGTATGCTTTCGCAGATTGTACTTTGTATCGGGTGTTTTGCCAAATCCCTTATTCAGAGATATTCTCAATAACGGGATTGCCCTTTACATGATTATAAACAGTTACTATTATAATAGAGATAGTAAAAATTGCAAAGAAAACCGCAAAGATCCAAAAAGAAAGCGGCTGGAAGAAGGAATAAAGATCATGACTGAAAAAACAGAAAATAATACCATAAACCTAACCACCAACGAACGCACCCAGCAGGCGATCACCATTTCCGGCAACCCCGGGAAACCGGTCGGGGAGGATGGGGAGAAGATGCTGCGCCGCATGAACGAAAGCCACTACGCAGTGACCGGCTGGGCGCTGGAACACTGGAAGATCCGGGAGAATGACCGGATTCTGGACATCGGCTGCGGTGGAGGAGCAACTCTGAAACGCATGAGTGAAGAGGTGCGTGACGGACATCTGACCGGAGTGGATTATTCCGCCACTTCACTGGAACTTTCCGGAAAAACCAATGCAGAAGCACTGCAGCAGGGAAAAATGGATCTCGTGGAAGCCTCAGTGGAAAAACTGCCCTTTGCGGACAATGCTTTTGACAAGATCATTACGGTGGAAAGCTTTTATTTCTGGCCGGATCCCGCGGAGAATCTGAAAGAAGTCTACCGGGTATTGAAGGAGCAGGGAACCTTTTTACTGGTGGCCGACATTTACCAGAAGGAGGATCTGCCAGAACAGGTGCGGGAAAACATTCAAAGATTCCATCTGTTTAATCCCACACCGGAAGAATTCCGGGAACTGCTGGAAAATGCAGGATTTGAAGAGGTACGGATTCGCTTAAAAGACGGCGAGGACTGGATCTGCGCGGAAGGGCACAAATAAGCAGTAGAACCCTTCGGAAAAACGCAAAAATCGGGTGGAAGTCCGAAACGGAACACGCTAGAATCAGAAACGTAGAAAATGTGAAAGTATCCATGAAAATATTCAAAGGAGAAAACAATAACCATGTATAATCAGAATTATAAAGTAGAACTTCCCCAGTTCCCGGACCGGGAGGTGTCCATAGCAGAATACGGCGCGAAGAGCGGCGATTTGCAGATCGAGACCGGCAGACACAATGCGGAGGCCATTAACCGCGCGATCCGCGAGGTGTCTGAGCAGGGCGGTGGTATGGTAAGAGTTCCCGCAGGCATCTGGGCAGTGGCTCCGATCCGGCTGTTAAGTGGTGTCAATCTGCACCTGGACAGTCAGGCTATGTTAAAATTCATCAAATCAAAAGAGGATTATCCCCTGCGCATTACCAGTTATGAAGGGCAGGACTGCATCCGTACCGTGTCTCCCGTCACAGCGGAAAATGCGGAAAATATCGCCATCACCGGAGATGGTATCATAGATGGAAGCGGTGATAAATGGCGACCGGTCAAGAAATTCAAGATGACGGCAAAACAGTGGGATGCGCTGTTTCAGATCAGTCCTTATGTGATCGAGACGAAAGAGACGGAGATTTGGATGCCTACTGAGTCCATTCTGGAAGGCAATCGCCATAACATCCAGGGAACCACCGAAGAGGCACTGGCTGCTGCGGCACCTTATTATGATTTTTACCGTCCGGTAATGGTCAGCCTGCGTTATTGTAAAAAGGTATTGTTACAGGGCGCAACGTTTATGAACTCTCCGGCATGGAACATACATCCCTATTTTTGCGAGGACCTTACTGTGGACGGTGTGAAGATCCGTAATCCGTACTTTGCACAGAATGGTGACGGCATCGATGTGGAATCCTGCACCAATGTGCACATTCACCACAGTACTTTCGAGACCGGTGACGATGCTATCTGCATGAAATCCGGCAAAAATGCCATTGCCCGCAGGATCGAAGGCCCCTGCAGCAATGTCTACATTCATGATTGTCTGGTGAATGAAGGCCATGGCGGTTTTGTCATCGGCAGCGAGATGTCACGTGGGGTAAAAGATATTCTGGTGGAGAACTGTACTTTCGTGGGAACCGATGTGGGTGTCCGCATGAAGAGTGCGCTGGGACGCGGCGGCGTGGTGGAAAACATCACACTCCGCAATATCTATATGAGCGAGATCAAAGGCGAGGCAGTGATCCTTACGATGTCTTATGTCCTGAATTCTCTGAACCGTAATGAGACCGTTGCCATGGAAAATGAGGAGGACATTCCGTATTTCAGAAATCTGTCTATGGAAAATATCGAAGTCACCGGCTGCAGACAGTTTACGAAGATTGAGCCTCTGCAGGGCAGACCGGAGACGATCCGTAATGTTGTGGTGAATGGACAGAAGCTGGTGTAAGGTTCCAAACAGAAAACAGATTTCCGTTACTCACGGGAAATTTTTTGTAGCATAATAGCAGGAGGTAATGATTATGCCATGTACAACCATATTAGTAGGAAAAAAAGCATCTTATGACGGATCTACCATGATCGCCCGGAACGATGATTCCCCCTCCGGACAGTTTACCCCGAAGAAATTTGTGGTGGTGCATCCGGAAGAACAGCCGAGAAAATATAAATCTGTGCTTTCTCATGTGGAGATCGATCTGCCCGAGGAGGCTTTGCGTTATACTGCAGTGCCCAATGCGCTGGAGGGAGAAGGTATCTGGGCGGCACACGGTATCAATGCGGCAGGTGTGGGCATGACGGCCACAGAGACCATCACTTCCAATGCCAGAGTCCTGGGAGCAGATCCGTTGGTGGAATATGTTCCGGCGCAGGATGGTGCAGAAGAGATTCCCGGAGGTATCGGTGAGGAGGACATTGTATCTGTGGTGCTCCCTTATATTCATAGTGCCAGAGAAGGTGTCACGAGGCTGGGAAGTCTGTTGGAAAAATACGGCACCTATGAGATGAACGGGATTGCTTTTTCCGATAAAAACGAGATCTGGTGGCTGGAGACGATCGGCGGTCATCACTGGATTGCCCGCAGAGTGCCGGATGAAGCATATGTGGTGATGCCGAACCAGTTCGGAATCGATGCTTTTGATCTGGAGGATGCCCTGAACGTACAGGAGAATCATATGTGCTCTGCGGATCTGAAAGAGTTTATCGAAAAGCATCATCTGGATCTGTCACAGGACGGCGGATTTTCTGCCAGGGATGCCTTTGGCAGCCATGACGATTCCGACCATGTATACAATACCGCAAGAGCCTGGTACATGCTGCGGACCCTGAATCCCCGGACACTCGTCTGGGATGGTCCGGATGCGGACTACACTCCTTTTTCGGATGATCTGCCCTGGTGCATGGTGCCTGAGAAGAAGATCACGGTGGAGGATGTAAAATACGTGCTGTCTTCTCATTATCAGGGAACCCCCTATGATCCGTATGCTTCGTATGGGGATAAAACTATGTGCGGAGCATACCGTTCCATTGGCATCAACCGTAATGATGTCATGACTCTGATCCAGATGCGCCCGGAGGGCGAGCCGATCCAGTGGCTGGCGTTTGCATCCAATGCATTTAATGTACTGGCTCCGTTCTACACTGACATAGATACGACACCCGGCTACCTGTTCGGAACCACCGGAAAAGTCTCCACCGAGAACTTCTACTGGATGAGCCGTATGATCGCAGCCATGGCCGATGCTTCTTATAACAAATCCGTGTTCCATATCGAACGTTATCAGGAAAGCATAGCAGCGAAAAGTCACGAGCTCCTGAACCGTTATGATACATTGCTGGAGCAGGAGACCGATGAGGAAACTCGTAAAAAAATACAGGAAGAGGCCAACGAAAAGATTGCTGGGATGCTTCAGTGTGAGGCAGCCGATACTCTGGATAAAGTCCTGTATGAACTCAGTGGGCAGATGAAAAACGCCTATGCTAGATCGGATGCGTAAACAGTTCTATAAGTAAAAAACGTATGATTTGAAATTGAAATAAAGAAAAATAAAAAATGAAGTCTATAGGAAAAAAACAGCAGATTCCCACAAAAAGGGTCTGCTGTTTTCATGTATATGTTTTCGTTCTTATGAAAATATCCTATTGACAAATTAAAAGTGTTTCCATATAATTACCAAAGATAATTACCCAAGGTAACTATAAAAACAAAATATAGGATAGAAAAAGAGATCAGAGAGGAAAAGAATGACGATTCAGACGATAAAACGAATGTTGGATGCCTGCTATCAGGCAAAACGGATCCGAGAGATGCTTCCTGCGCTGCCCTCGGGCGTGATACCTTCTTATATTCATTTCCTGGATGTGATCCAGATCATGGAGAGGCAGGGGTCTGCTGTGAAGATTTCAGATATCAGTGACTATCTGAACATCCCCCGTCCCGGCGTGACGCGGACAGTAAAAGAAATGGAAGAAAAGGGTTATCTGCGGAAAGCCAATGCGGCGGAAGACGGCAGGATCACCTATATTTCTCTGACGGAAGAGGGACGAAAACTGTCGGAAAAATATAATGAGAATTATTTTGCCGGTCTGGCACCGTATCTGGAGAGCATTTCCGAAGCAGATGCGAAAGTGATGATACAGACCATAGAGACCTTTTATCAGGTGATGTGCGAGAGGAGAGAGAAGTTTGAAAAATAAAGAAAATGACATGATGGATTTTACACAGGGAAGCATTTTGAAAAAGTTGCTCCGCTTCATGGTTCCCATTTTGGGCGCCTTAATCTTACAGGCAGCTTACGGTGCGGTAGACCTGCTCGTAGTGGGACGGTTCGGCTCTACTTCGGGATTGTCCGGAGTCTCTACCGGCAGCCAGGTGCTGAATCTGGTGACTTTTGTAGTGACGCAGCTGGCAATGGGGATTACTGTGCTGATCGCCCGGTATCTAGGAGAGAAGAGGGAGGAGCAGATCGGCAGTATCATCGGCGGAGGAACCGTTGTATTTGCAGCGATTTCACTGGTACTGTTCGTGGTCATGGTTGGTTTTGCCCGTCCCATCGCGGTTCTCATGCAGGCACCGGAAGAGGCGGTAGGACTGACCGCAGCTTACATACGGATCTGTGGTGCGGGAATCTTTTTTATTGTGGCATATAACGTATTGTCCGCGATCTTTCGAGGACTGGGTGACAGCAATTCACCGCTGTTGTTTGTCTTCGTGGCATGCATTGTCAATATCGTGGGTGATCTGGTACTGGTGGCAGGACTGGGCATGGATGCCATGGGAGCGGCACTGGCTACTGTTTTTGCCCAGGCATTGAGCGTAGTGTTTGCAATTGTACGCCTTGTGAAAAAGGGACTGCCCTTTACCATTACCGGATACGATTTTCGTTGGAATCCCCAGTGCGGTAAATTCCTGCAGATTGGTCTGCCGTTAGCTTTGCAGGAGTGCCTGACACAAGGCTCTTTCCTGGCACTGTGCGCCTTTGTCAACCGCCTGGGACTGGAAGCTTCCTCCGGCTACGGCGTGGCATGCAAGATCGTCAACTTTGCCATGCTGATCCCCAGTGCACTGATGCAGTCCACTTCTTCTTTCGTGTCACAGAATGTAGGTGCCGGAGAACAGAGGCGGGCGAAGAAGACCATGTTCACCGGTATCGGCATCGGACTTTTGGTGGGATGCTTCGTCTTTGTACTGGTGTTCTTCCGGGGGAATCTGCTGGCAGGTATCTTCTCCGCGGATGCGGCAGTGGTGCAGAGAGGGTATGAGTATCTGAAAGGTTTCGCACCGGAGACGCTATTGACTGCTGTGCTGTTCAGCATGATGGGATATTTTAACGGTAATGGCAAGACCGTGTGGGTCATGCTCCAGGGACTGATCCAGACCCTTCTCGTACGCCTTCCCTTTGCTTACTATATGAGCATCCAGCCGGACGCAAGCCTCACCAATATCGGCCTAGCAGCCCCTATCTCTACTGCGTTTGGAATTGTGTTGAACGTGGCATGTTTCCTCTATCTGGAACATGCGGTCAAGCGTAGTTGATGGAGAGTTACGCGGGGAGTTCTGTTTGTATTAAAAACGCTATTTTTTTCTAAAAAAATACAAAAACAGGAGATTTTGCCATGTAAAAAGCTGTTATTTTCGCTGAGCGTGCAAAATGAAGAAATTCCGTACAAAAATTCCTGATTTAGAAGTTTTTTTGTACGGATTTTGCTATTTTGATGCAATTTTCACCAAAGCAATAGGAAGAGGGCTACGGGGCTGTTTCGCTAACTCCCTGCTTAGTAGGGCAAGCATATTACTGCCCTGAAAGTGCTTTTAGAAATCCAGGCAGTATTTTTATGGAAGAATCCATGAAAACGTTCTAAAAATTACTGCTTCAGCATAGGATGCTTCCATTCCGGCAGTAAATATCATTCACTGTAATAGAAAATCGCTTTAAATTTACTGCATATACAGCACAAAATGGATTTTAGGCAGTAAAGATCGAAACAGCAAAACTAAAATACCACCTGGGAAGACAACAAAGTCATCCGGGCGGCATTCAACTAACTTTCAATTTACAAATTCTCGCGTAATTTTTCCGCTACTTTCGCATACATGGGCACGGGCACATGATATCTCTCTCCCATACGGACGACTTCGTAGACCAGGCCATCAATCTCGGAATCTTTGCCTTCCATGACATCTCGCTGCATGGAAGTGGTAGCTTCCGGTGCCAGGGAGGACAATATCTTCAGGTTGACTTCCACCATATCACGCTCGAAAGGAACACCCATAGCTTCTGCCAGTGCGGCGATCTCGCGGATCATTGTCTTGAAGGCTTCCCGCTGCTTGCCTTCTCTCTGGAAGTCTGCTGCGGTGGCATGATAATAAAGTCCCGCCGCACCGATGGGCGATACATAGGAGAATTTCTCCAGGGCATCTCTTTGAATATTTTCGGAGAGCACGCCATCGATTCCACTGTCATCAAAATCTTTTTTAATATTTTTCAGAGCATCCAGCATTTCTTCATGTGCCCTTTTAATGTTTACTTTTTGAGTACTCATATTACGGACACCATATACTACCCGCAGGATCCTGCCATGCTGGATCAGTACTCCCGGTTCTTTAATATTGGCAGAGACATAGATACAGCCGTCCGTCACCAGAAGCTTTGGCAACTGCTCCTGCATTTTCGCACCGGTTCCGTAGATGTTTAACACCGGGATCACGATGGCGGAAGGCTTCGCCACGCGCTGAATAAAAGGGATGGTGTCCTCCAGGGAATATCCTTTCACGCAGACCAGTACCACATCCGGCTGCTCGTCATAATGCTCCATGTCCATAGCTTTTACCGGGATGATCTCGGTGGTGCCGTCCCACATTTTCTCCACGGCAAGTCCCTTTTCCTGCATGGCTGCCAGGTGTCTGCCTCTGGCGATCAGGGTGACATCCCTGTCAGCCTTTGTCATATAAAATCCTAAGATTCCGCCGGTTCCTCCGGCTCCGATAATTGCGTATTTCACACCAAAACCCTTCCCTTCCGTTATCTACCTTTACTTTTCCACAATGATACCACGACGCAAAAGAAGCCGCCAGTCTCTGTTTTCACATAACTGACAGCTTCTCCTTGATATCATTTATTCCTTACAGGAACTCTTTTACAGACTTGTAAACGCCCTTGGCATCCAGACCGTACTTCTCTACCAGAGCAGCAGCGGAACCGGACTCGCCGAAGACATCCTGCATACCGACCTTTTTCACTGGTACAGGATAATGTGCACACAGGCAGTCGCAGACTGCGCTTCCCAGTCCGCCGATGACGGAATGCTCTTCCACGGTGACTACCTTGCCGGTCTTCTTCGCGCTGTTAAGGATGATCTCCTCATCGAGTGGCTTAATGGTACAGATATTTACAACCTCTGCGCTGATGCCTTCCTCCTCCAGCATCTTCGCTGCACCCAGAGCGGAATCTACGCAGATACCGGTGGCTACGATGGTGACATCTTTACCTTCGCGGACTACTGTTCCCTTACCGATCTCGAAATGATAACCGGGATGATCGTTGATCACGGGTACTGCGGCACGTCCGAAACGGATGTATACAGGTCCTTCATATTCCAGAGCGGCACGAACAGCGGCTCTTGCTTCCACATCATCGGAAGGGCACATTACTACCATGCCGGGGATGGTGCGCATCAGGGCGATATCCTCGTTACACTGATGGGTAGCGCCATCCTCACCTACTGTGATACCTGCATGGGTTGCACCGATCTTCACATTCAGATGCGGGTAACCGATAGAGTTACGTACCTGCTCGAATGCACGTCCTGCTGCAAACATTGCAAATGAGCTTACGAAAGGAATCTTACCTACCAGGGACAGTCCTGCTGCCACACCCATCATGTTTTCCTCTGCGATACCACAATCGATATGACGGTCGGGATATGCCTTACGGAAGATTCCGGTCTTGGTAGCTGCTGCCAGGTCGGCATCCAATACTACCAGATTGGGGAATTCTTCTGCCAGCTCCTTCAGGGAGTTGCCGTAACTTTCTCTGGTTGCGATCTTTTTCACGGTATTTTCTGCCATTACTGCTCACCTGCTTTCTCTAATTCTTTTTCAATCTTATCAAGGTCTGCCATTGCAATCGCATACTCCTCATCATTAGGCGCCTTACCATGCCAGTCTACGCTGTTTTCCATGAAGGAGACTCCCTTGCCCTTGATGCTGTGGAATACGATACAGGTGGGCATGCCCTTGGTCTCTCTTGCTTCCTTAAATGCTGCACGGATCGCATCAAAATCATGTGCATCTGCATTGATCACATGGAAATTGAATGCCTCGAACTTTTTATCAATAGGATAAGGAGAACATACCTGATCGATGGGTCCGTCGATCTGCAGGTTGTTGTTATCTACCATAACGCAGAGGTTGTCCAGCTTACGGAAGCCCGCGAACATAGCAGCCTCCCATACCTGTCCTTCCTCGATCTCACCGTCACCCAGCAGTGTGTATACACGGAAATCACGTTTGTCCATCTTAGCACCCAGTGCCATGCCGACTGCTGCAGAAATACCCTGTCCCAAGGATCCGGAGGACATATCCACGCCGGGGATATGGATGCAGGGATGGCCCTGCAGGTAGGAACCTAAGTGACGCAGGGTAGGCAGATCCTCTACCGGGAAATATCCTCTGTAAGCCAGTGCGGAATAGAGACCGGGAGCTGTATGACCCTTGGACAGAACGAATCTGTCGCGTTCCTCCATATCGGGGTTCTTCGGATCAATGTTCATCTCCTCAAAATATAAAAATGTAAAAATATCTGCGGCTGACAAGGATCCGCCGGGATGTCCTGCTTTCGCACTATGAACTGCGGTCACAATGCCCTTGCGGACATCATTGGCACGCTTTTGCAGTTCTAAATTCTTCATTGTTTCCTCCATTCCGCCATATTGGCTTATCTGTTGCAATTTACGTTGTTATACTAGCATACTTCCCGATGCTAGTCTAGTAAAAGAATTGCTCTTCTACCGTAAAATATTGCGGTCTCGTCCTAACAACTTTGCCCTGCCATTCATAAATTTTCTCACTTCGTTCGAAAATTCATTTCATGGAGGGGCGCTTCGCTAATAGAATTTGTCATATAGTGCTTAGTACGCAAGCGTCCACGCACTATAAGTCAAATTCTATTTCAAAGTTGTTTGGCCATAGTACGCTCCGGCACCATGTTTGCGGTTATAGTGCTTATCCTGCAGTTCCTGGGGTGCCGGCTGGATCCTGGGGTTGATCGTCTCTGCGCGATAAGCCATTTTTGCCACCTCTTCCAGTACTACCGCATTATGGACAGCCTCCTTGGCATCCTTGCCCCAGGCAAAAGGCCCATGGTTCTTGCACAGAACGACAGGCACTGCTTTCGGGTCCTTACCCAGACGTTTGAACTCGTTAACGATCAGGTGTCCGGTATTTTCCTCGTAAGCGTCCTCGATTTCTTCCTTTGTCAGGCAGCGCACGCAGGGAACCGGACCGTAGATATAGTCTGCATGGGTGGTTCCGTAGCAGGGGATGTCTCTTCCCGCCTGCGCCCAGCTGGTGGCATAGGAAGAATGGGTATGTACGATACCGCCGATCTCCGGGAATGCCTTGTACAACTCCAGATGGGTCGCGGTGTCGGAAGAGGGATTTAAATTCCCCTCTACCTTATTGCCGTTCAGATCCATGACTACCATCATCTCCGGTGTCAGTTTGTCGTAATCCACGCCGCTGGGTTTGATGACGAACAATCCGCTCTCTCTGTCAATGGCGCTGACATTTCCCCAGGTAAAAGTCACCAGACCGTACCGGGGCAGATCCATATTTGCTTCATATACTTTCTGTTTTAATTCTTCTAACATATCCTAAACCTCATTTCTTTCTATATCCTACAAGCTTTCCGATAAATGAGTGTCGTGCAGACATAATTTTACGACCAAAAAATTATTTTGCGGCAACGGCTGCCTTCTCCGCAGGAAGCAGTTTCTTGTACTCTTCCAGGAAAGCCTCAAATCCTTTCACATCCTCAGGCTCCGGTTGCAATGTGGTTCCGGTCTGTCCAGCGAAGATCTTGTCATTTAAATAGGAAGAAAGGGTCTCGCCGGTTTCTTTCTCCTTCATGAAAGCTGCCAGGATCGCCATGCCCCAGGCGCCGCCTTCGCTTGCCGTATCCATAACAGTGATCGGTGCGTTCATGCCTGCTGCCATGACACGCTGTCCCACCACGGGAGTCTTGAAGAAGCCGCCGTGTCCCATCAGGGAATCTACAGCCACATGCTCCTCCTTTAACAGAATATCCATACCAATCTTCAGTGTGGCAACTGCGCTGTACAGATGGGAGCGCATGAAGTTTGCCAGTGTAAAATCTGCATCTGGTGTCCGCACCACCATAGGACGGCCGGCATCCAGACCAGTGATCGGTTCTCCGGAAAAATAGTTATATGCCGTTACGCCGCCGCAATCCGTAGCACCTTCCAGCGCCTTGCGATACAACACGCCGTACAGTTCGTTCTTGTCTACTTTCACACCAAAGCTCTCTGTACACTCGCCGAAGAGGTTCACCCAGGCATTCAGATCGGAGGTGCAGTTGTTGCAATGTACCATGGCCACGGGCATACCGTTGGGTGTTGTGACCATATCGATCTCTTCGTGTACTTTTTGCATAGCCTTTTCCAGGACTACCATTGCGAAAATAGAGGTTCCGGCGGAGACATTACCGGTGCGGACAGCCACACTGTTGGTAGCTACCATTCCGGTTCCCGCATCACCCTCGGGAGGACACATAGGAACACCGGGCTGCAAAGTTCCGGTAGGATCCAATAATTTTGCCCCTTCTGCGGTCAGGACACCGGCGGATTCTCCTGCCACCAATACCTTAGGCAGGATGTCGCGGAGCTTCCAGTCAAAATGGTGTAAATCATCGAACTGATCTAACATTTTCTGATCGAAATCCATGATCGTGGAATCTATAGGGAACATACCTGCTGCCTCACCAATACCCAGAACCTTTTCTCCGGACAGCTTCCAGTGAATATAACCTGCCAGAGTGGTAAAAAATGCGATATCCTTTACATGCTCTTCTCCGCTTAAGATTGCCTGATACAGATGGGCGATGCTCCATCTCTGGGGGATATTGAAGTTAAATACCGGAATCAGCTTCTTGCAGGCTTCTTCCGTCATCGTATTTCTCCAGGTACGGAAAGGTACCAAAAGTTCACCTTCTGCATTAAAAGGCATATAGCCGTGCATCATGCCACTGAATCCCAGTGCTCCCAAAGTAGTCAGCTTTTCACCGTATTTTGCTTCCACATCGTCTGCCAGGCTCTTGTAACACCCCTGCAATCCTTTCCGGATGTCTTCCAGGCTATAGGTCCAAATATTGTTCTCCAGACGGTTCTCCCAGTCGTAAGTTCCCATGGCAATGGGGGTGTGGCTTCCATCTACCAATACCGCTTTGATTCTGGTAGAACCGAATTCAATACCCAGAACCGCCTTTCCCGCTTTGATCGCTTCTTTTGCTGTTTCGTTCATTGCATTCTCTCCTTTTGCTTTTATATCGTTTCTGCTTTATTTACTTTCATAACGATTTGTGTTCTGCTACAGACTCCCGTTCTACCACCCGGGTATCAAATTCATACGTCAGATCCTTTTTCTTCCCCGCTATCATCTGTAAAAGTGTCTCTGCTGCCTTTTTCCCCAGATTTTCCTTCGGATGAGGAAGTGAAGTAATGGGAACCTCACTGTGTCGCGCCAGATCCGAATCGTCGATACTGATCACCGACACATCCTCCGGCACCCGGATATTGCGCTCTTCCAGCATCCGGATTAGTTGGAATGCGATCTGGTCATTGTACGCCAGGAGAGCAGTGCATTCCTCCACCCGGTTGAGAAGCCGGTCCCGGCAATACGCCAGTTGCTTCGATTCGTCCGTGTCGATCCACACCAGTCGGGAATCCGTCACCGTAAGCCCTGCTTCCTCCATGGCACGCAGATATCCCAAATAACGCTGTCTGCCCTGTCCGTCGTCCAGTTTCAGGACTGCCCCTATCTTCTGATGTCCCTTCTCAATCAGATATCTCACAGCCTTATACGCTGTGTCCGCATCATTCAATGATACATGTGGTACCTCCAGCTCCGGATAATAGGTGTTGAAAAATAAAAGCGGTATCTTTCTCATCATCAGATGCCTGTACAGCTCCAGATTCGGATTCGGCAATCCACTTTTTGTTCCCTCCACGATCATTCCTGCTACATCATCCCGTTTGAGCAGATCTTTCAGAATGCCTTTCTCCCGATCCAGCGTGTTATTCGTAATATAAATCTGTACGGAAAAGCCACTTTCATATAATGTATTCTGCATGCCCTGCAGGATCCTCGGGAAAATATAGCTGTCCACATAAGTAGTTACTACCGCAATACTGTTCCGCTTCTCGAGATTTTTCCTGCGGTCAAAGCTAACATAAGTGCCGCTGCCACGGATCCTCTGTACCAGTCCTTCCTCCTCCAGCGTTCCGATCGCCTTCCTCACTGTCTGTCTGCTGATGTGGAATCGCTCCGCAAGCTGATTCTCCGAAGGGACCTTCTCTCCAGGACCCAGTTGTCCGTCTGTAATCTGCTCCTGTATGTAATTAATTAGGTTTTGATATTTTGTCTCCATGATTATTATAAGTATAATAAGGCTACTGTTCAAAGTCAATACATCTTTTGGCTATTTTATATACATTTATATATAGTTGTATGGTGTACAACTATGCATGTATTTCGATTTACTCCACATATGAAGTCAGAGACGTGACTGTGACCCTGAGGTAAGTCGCTTTAAGTCTATCCCCGGTGCTGTTCACATATACTTTTACCAACACTCTCTGTCATCAGGTAACTATCGTGCGAAAACGTCCTTCCCTTTCCTTCCACCAACTGCTTCTGTGTATCTGCCTCCTCTGCACTCTCACCGGCGCCATGGCTCTTTTGTCCCATTGTACTTCCGCAGACAGGCGCTTTGAACAATTCACCTCCCGGGTTTTCCGGGAGGAAATGACTGCCAGTACTCTGAACATGCACTACACCATTGCGGATCCTGCCGCCTTTGGGATTACGGATTACGAGCCTGTCCTTCCCCTCTATACCTCCGGGCAGTCGGACGCGAGTGGGGAACGTTGTTCTGCGCTCCTTAGGCAACTAAGTTGTATTGCTTACGATAAGCTCTCACCGGAGAATGCTTTCACCTATACACTCCTACAGCGGTCTCTGGAAAATGACCTGGCGTTGGCGCAGTTCCCCTATTACAACGAACCACTGTCCCCATCTTCGGGGATGCAGTCACAGCTCCCCATCCTGCTGGCAGAATACACCTTCCGTTCCAGGCGGGATGTGACAGACTACCTGGCACTCTTAGACCAGGTGGACGATTATTTTGCCTCCTTGCTCCTCTATGAGCAGGAAAAAGCTGCCGCAGGCTTCCTCATGCCGGATGTTTCCCTGGAAAAAGTCCAAAAGCAATGTGACACCATCGTCACTATACAAGAACTAGCGCAGGGAACCCACTTTTTGCAGACCACCTTTGAAGACCGGCTGGTGGAATTGCAGGCACAGGGCATATTATCTGCCGAAGTTGTCTCTTCCTTTCTTAAGGAAAATGACCGGCTGCTCACCACTGTAGTACAGCCTGCCTACGCCACACTATCCGAAGGACTGTACTCTCTGGAGACTTCCGGCTCTGCCGGTCAGACATCTTCTATCTCTCAGGCGTCTCCCGGCGGGATCATAGATACATCCGGCGCCCTGCCGAAAGGTCTCGCCCTGTTGCCGGATGGGAAGACTTACTATCACCACCTGCTTTTCGCCGAGACCGGTTCCTCCCGTTCGGAGAAAGAACTGGTGCAAATGCTTCTGGCGCAATTTCAGGAGGAACAGGCGGCCATCCACAGCCTGACACAACAGTCCCCTTCTCTGCTTTCCATGCTTTCCGAAGGGATCACGGAAGATTTTCCCATCCCGGAACCGGAAGAAATGCTTTCCGATCTACAATCACGCATGATAAATGACTTTCCTGTCAGTAATCCCACTCCCTCCTTTACTGTCAAGGATGTCGTTCCCAGTCTGGAACCTTACAGTGCACCGGCTTTTTACCTGACGACTCCCCTGGGCGATTCTGACAATAATGTCATCTATATAAACCGCCGCAATTCTCCCATGGGACTGGAGCTCTATACGACCCTGGCACACGAAGGTTTTCCCGGACACCTCTATCAGACCGTGTATAGTAACCGCGCCTTTTTAGATAAAGACATGGATCCTGTGAGAAAGCTGATCTGGTACGGCGGATATCTGGAGGGCTGGGCGCTGTATGTGGAATTTATTTCCTATGATTATGCGGCTGATCTGCTCGAACAGTGCGGACAGTCGGATGCCGCACAGGCCGCTCTCCTGGAAAAACATACCCGGAGCCTTCAGCTGTGCATGTATACTCTGTTGGACCTTCTGATCCACGGGGAAGGTGCCGGATACGATCAGACTGCCACATTCCTTGGAAAGTTTGGCATTGATTCCCCGGAAGCCTGCAAAGCGATCTATACTTATATTGCGGAGGAGCCCTGCAATTATCCGAAGTATTATGTGGGCTATCTGGAGATTTTGAAATTACGGGAAACTGCCCGGTCCCATTGGGGTGACAGGTACTCCGACCTTCGCTTTCACACATTTTATCTGGAAAATGGCTGCTGTGATTTTTCCTTGCTGGAGGAACTACTGTAAAATAGAGCAGCCTTGTAAAACAACACAAGACCATAACTTGACAAAGCCCCCCTCCTTTTCTATACTTGCAAAAGGAGAGAGGCTTTTCGCTTCCTATATTCCGCTTCCGATAACAGAAAGGCATACAATTCCCATGGAACAACTATTATTCAGTTTGAATGCAACGATCCCCGTATTCCTGGTCATGGTGATCGGTTATGTTTTACAGCAGCTGCATGTTACCAACGACTCTTTTGTCAAAACCCTGAATTCATTCAATTATAAGATCACTCTGCCCGTACTTTTGTTCAAGGACATGTCCACTGCAGATTTTTACAGTGTATGGGATACCGGTTACGTGCTGTTCTGCTTCTTCGTGACCCTGCTCTGCATCATCATCACCTGGGTTGTGACAGGCATTTTTTATAAGAACAAATCCCGCCTGGGAGAGCTTGTCCAGGCAAGCTACCGCAGCAGTGCCGCTGTCCTGGGTATCGCCTTTATACAGAACATCTACGGAAACTCCGGCATGGCTCCCCTGATGATCGTGGGTACGGTTCCCCTGTACAATATCGCTGCCGTACTGATCCTGTCCTTCACCGGACCGGATGCGAAGGGCTTCGATAAAGAATCCCTGCTGAAATCCTTAAAAGGGATCATCACGAATCCGATCATTATCAGTATCGCCCTGGGCATGCTGTCCAGCGCCTGCCGGATCCATTATCCCGTGATCATTTCCAAGACCATCAGCAATGTTGCCGTACTGGCTACCCCTCTGGCCCTGATCGGCCTCGGTGCCGGATTCGAGGGAAAAAAAGCCTTAAAGCTCTTAGCCCCCACCGGAGTAGCAACCGTATTAAAGCTGGTAGTATGGCCCGCACTGTTCCTGCCGCTTGCCGTCCATTTTGGCTTTACCGGAGAAAAACTGGTGGCAATCCTCATTATGTTAGGCTCCCCCACCACCGTAAGCTGTTATATTATGGCGAAAAACATGAACCACGAAGGAACTTTGACTTCCAGCGTGGTCGTTGCCACCACGTTTTTAAGTTCCGTTACCCTCACGGTATTCCTGTTTATTTTGCGGAGTCTGCAATTGATTTAGTTGCATGATGCCCCTGGCATCATCACATTTTCCCCGCAAGGAAAATACTCGCTATCGTTCCCGCTAATGTTGCCAGCAGTGCCCCCGGCAGCGTGTAGCGGGTTTTCGTTACCTTTGCCGCGAGAAAATACACACTCATGGTATAAAAAATCGTCTCGGTACAGCTCATAAGGATCGATGTCAGCATCCCGGCATAAGAGTCCGGGCCGCAGGTCTTGAAAATATCCAGCACCAGCCCGGTAGCCGCGGAGGAAGAGAACATTTTTACGATAAGCAGCGGAATCAGCTGCGTCGGAAGTCCCACAGCCTGCGTCGCCGGTCCGATCAGCTTCCCTAACAATTCAAAAAATCCGGAGGACCGAAGGATTCCCACTGCCATCATCAGTCCTACCAATGTCGGAAGAATCTCCACCACAATGCGCAGCCCCTCTTTTGCCCCCTTCAAAAAAGTCTCGTATACTTTCACCCCTGAGACCATTCCGTAACCCACGATCCAGAAGATCACCATAGGGATCATAATATCTGACATATGTGTCAATACGTTTATCATGGTCCTTACCTATCCTTCCATTTACAATAAATCACGGAAATGATAGTACTGAAAAGTGTAGCCACCAGTGCCGGAGCAATGATCACCGCGGGGTTGGCACTGCCGTACCGGCTGCGGTAGGCGATCATGTTGACCGGGATCAGCTGTAAGGACGAAATATTCAGGATCAAAAAGGTACACATTTCGTTGCTGGCAACTGACACATTCGTTCCGCGCCGTCGGCTCTCCAGTTCCGCCAGCTGCTCCATGGCTTTCAGTCCCGCCGGTGTACACGCCCATCCCAACCCCAGCACGTTGGCGATCAGATTCGTAGCTATGTATTCCCCCGCCGGATGATCTTCCGGAAGTCTTGGAAACATAAATTTCAGAAAAGGCCGGATACCTTTTGTCATCTTCGTGATCATGCCGGATTCCTGCGCGATCTCCATCAGTCCCATCCACAGTGCCATGACCCCTGCCATGGTGATGCAGAGGCTCACCGCCTCTCCGGCACTGTCAAGCGCCCCTTCTGTCAATGCACTCATCTGTCCGGTACAGACTCCGTAGATCACACCTAACAGGATCATTCCTGCCCAGATATAATTAAGCATCTTCTCCAAACCGCCTGCTGTTCCTTCGTTTCACTATATGCGGATGCCGGGATGTCCTATGAAAATACGAATCGTGCCTTCGGTCATGTCCTACCAGGCCTACATTTCCATCCGGAATTTCTTCCCGGCATACAAATATAAGCCTTCCGGTAATATATTTTCCGAAAGGCTTATCTGGTTCATTCTCTCAAATTCTGTTACAGAGTTCCCTGTGTGAACAGGCTTCTCACATGTGCCACTTCTTCCGCAGTGGCTTTCTCTGCCGGCACATAATAAGATTTCTCTCTGGCGATCTGATACAGCTCCTCCTGGGACTGCTCACAGGCGGTACGGAACTGCTTCAGTGTCTGTTTCAATTCCTTGTTTTCTGACTGAGCGATCATTCCCGCATAGCGGGTCAGTTCTCCGTTGATCCCGGCCAAAGTATCTGCTACCATTGTCTTTTCCTGCATTCTGCTGCCTCCTTACTGCAAAAACTTCATAAGCTGTTGTTTGTTCTCCATAGCGCTGCGGGCACCCTTTTCAAAAAACTGTTTTACCTTCGGGTCCTCCGCTTCCTTGGCGTACTCCTGCATTTTGCAGCGGGTCGTGTCAAAGCCGCCGATCAGATGGCGCAGATTCTGCAGATCTAATTCTGAAATATCACTCATGCTGTTAACCTCCTTTTGATTCCTTCTGTTCTATGCGAGGTTAGTATGCGCAGGATATTTTTTTCTATACTAAATAAAATTAGCAAAAATAGATACGGAAATAACAGTCAAAATACCGCAGACCACGATGGACAGGCTGCTCATGGCGCCTTCGATCTCGCCCAGTTCCATGGCTTTCGCGGTTCCCAGGGCATGAGCGCTGGTGCCGATGGCAAGACCTTTGGCAATGGGATCCTCAATCTTGCACAGGTGGCAGATCGTATCTGCCAGGATATTACCTAAGATTCCGGTGACAATGATGACAACTACGGTAATGGTCACAATACCGCCCATTTTTTCGGAAATCCCCATACCGATAGCTGTGGTAATGGACTTGGGCAGAAGCGTTACATACTGCTCATGATTCAGACCGAACATCAGACTTAAAGCAAAAACGCTCACCATGGCAGTCAGAACGCCGGCGATGATTCCGCCGAAAATGGCCTTGGGATAAGTCTTTAACAGCTCCAGCTGACGATACAGAGGCACTGCCAGACTGACCGTTGCCGGAGTCAGGAAAATGCTGATATACTGCGCGCCGTTTGCATAAGTCTCATAATCTATATGGAACAATAACAATACTGCCACGATCAGGATTACGGAGATCAGTAAAGGATTGGCAATGGCTTTTCCGGTCTTCTGTTTGATCCACAGACCGATCTCGTAGGTAACCAGTGTAATGGCAATGCCAAAAAAGATAGACTGGCTCAATATTTCATTCATTTATCTGTCCTCCTTATCATCTGCGGTAGCTTCGGTTCCGACCGTCTGCATGGCTGCGGCACCTTTGTTGTTCTGCCCCCGGATAATATGCTGGGATACCCGGCCTGTCACGATCATGATCAGTACTGTGGATACCACTGTGATCACACAGATGGGAAGTAACATCTCTTTTAAAGCATCCGCACTTGCCATGATTCCCACGGTAGCGGGCACGAACATAATGGACATGGCATCCACGAGGAAATCCGCCGCGGTCTCCACCTTTTCCAGCGGGATCAGCTTCGTGATCAGCCCCACCAGCATGATCACCAGACCATAGACGCTGGCTGCGATGGGAAGCGGGATCAGGATCTCCAGAAGCTCTGCCAGAAAGGAGATTCCCAGGATAATCGAAAATTGTTTCACATATTTCATGATATTGTCACCCTACCTGTTAACTTTAGTATTTTATTTCTTTGATGTCGGGGTCAAAAACCCCCGACTTTGATGCCTACGGATTGCACACAAACAAAAGAAGCTGCGCACTATTTTTCAGCACGCAACTTCGTATTATACTACTCGATTTTTACTTTCACAATCAGCATTCTCTACCATTTGAGCAGAATTTTTTACACAGCTTTCGTGAATTTTACCCTTACATCTGGTGTCTTACCACTGCATATTCGTCATCCAGTCGGAAGTAGGGACACTCCTGCTGGGTTCCGGATAAAAAGCGGTACATTTCATCCTCATCCAGATTCACCATGCAGCAATAGCATTCATAATCTTCGTCATATTCATAATTGACACACGCGTCACAATTAGTCATTTTGCCTCTCTCCGCATATGCTTTCATGGATGTATCCTACATTATCCTCATATGCTTTTGTCTGTTTTGGTTCGGTTTCATTATGGTATTTTCACTGTTTCATGAGTTGCCGTGTAGATACTGATAGATTTCCCGTTTTCCGACACCTCTGTCTTTTGCCACCTGCTTCATGGCGGATTTATTATCCATACCCTGCTCTTCGTAATAAGCCATATGTTCTTCAATGCTCATAGATTCCCAGGATGCGATCTCTTCCTGTCGTTTCTCTTCCGGACTCTTCCCTTCTACTACCAGGACATATTCACCGCGGGGCTCCTCTGTCTTGTAGTAGTCCAGCGCCTTTTCCAAAGTGGTGGGAAATACGGTTTCGAACTTCTTGGTCAGTTCTCTGCACAACGTGATCCGCCGCTCCCCCAGTGCCGCATACAGTTCCTCCAGTGTCCGGATCAGATGATGGGGTGCTTCGTAGAGGATCATGGTACGGCTCTCGGTCTTCAGTTCCTCCAGAATCGCTTTCTTTTCCTTTTTATCCGCAGGCAGAAATCCTTCAAAGCAAAACCTTCTTGTACTGAGTCCTGATAAGGTCAGTGCTGTAATACAGGCCGCAGGACCCGGCAGGGAAGTGACGGGAACATTCTGCTCCTGGCACATCCGCACCAGTACTTCACCGGGATCGGAGATCGCCGGGGTACCGGCATCAGTGATCAGCGCAATGTTCTGTCCGTTTAACAGCTGTCCTACCAGCTGGTGTGCTTTTTCTACTTTATTGTACTCATGGTAGCTGGTCATGGGCGTATGGATGTCGAAATGATTCAGCAGCTTAATACTGTTACGGGTATCCTCCGCCGCGATCACATCCACCGTCTGCAGGGTCTCCACCACCCGCGGTGTCATATCCCCCAGATTGCCAATGGGCGTTGCGCACAAATATAAAGTTCCGGGCATGAGCTCCTGCCTCCTCTCCAAATCACTTTCCCTTTTTAATATCCATATATATCATATATTTCCCGCATATATACTCCCGGTGACTGATACACGATCAGCGGCTTCTCCACGGTCATGCGGGATCTGCCGCCTCGCACCGCCTCGATGAGCACCATATTGGGCTCCTTGTCGATGTAGGGATATACAAGCTGCATCCGCTTCGGCTCCAGCTTGTATTTTACCAGCATGGTCATGATCTCCGCCAGTCGAAAAGGGCGATGTACCATGTAAAAATGTCCGCCGGGCTTTAATAGTTTTGCTGTCCTGCTGACCACATCCTCCAGCGTACAGAGCACTTCGTGTCTGGCGATCGCTTTCGGTTCCTCCGGGTTCGTCAATCCATGCTGTCCGATCATGTACGGAGGATTGCAGGTAATACAGTCAAAGGAAGCAGCCTGAAATATCCGGTCTGCTTCCTTGATGTCTCCTGTCACGATGTCAATGCGGTCCTGCAGATCGTTCAACGCCACACTGCGTCTCGCCATATCTGCGCTCTCCTCCTGGATCTCCAGACCGGTGAGATGGGAGCAGTGGTATTTTGCTTCCATCAGAAGCGGGATGATCCCGGTGCCTGTCCCCAGATCCAGTAAAATATCTTTCTCTCTGGCGTGGGCAAATCCTGTCAGAAGCACCGCATCCATGCCGAAACAAAATTTCTCCGGATTCTGTATGATCTGATAACCGTTCCGCTGAAGGTCATCAATTCGTTCTTTATCCTTCAGTTCAACCTTCATTCGTATTCTCCGGTTTTCTTCCGTTACCGTTATTACCGTTGTTGCCGTCTCTTCTGCCACCGTGTCTCGGTCTTCTGCGGAAGGAATTGTCTCTTGGTGCCTGTCCCTGGCTGCCGGACTGCTCTGCACCCTGAGCATCGCTGTTCTCTCTTACCTGCTCCGGACGGTTCTGCGGACGATTCTCACGGCGTCTGTCGCCGCGGTTATTATCCCTGCGGTTGTCACGGTTATTGTCTCTGCGGTTGTCACCACGATTCTCGTTGTTCCGATTTTCTCCACGGTTATCATTACGATTCTGATTCTCACCACGGTTATTATTTCTGCGGTTGTCGTCTCTGCGTCCGTCGCGTCTGCGGTTATCCCCGCGATTCTCGCTGTCGGCTCTCTGTTCTCTGCGGTCCTGACGCTCCGGGCGCTGCTCCGCACGTTTTTCTGCGCGTTCTTCCGCTTCTTCCTTCTCCTCGATCTCCTCTAACTTCTCAAGTTCCTTCTGCTCTTCCTTAGACAGTTCCTGACCGCCCTTTTTGCCGCGGCGTCTCTTGAATTGTAACGTGTCTGCCTCGTACTCCTTCAGTTCCTTCTCGTCACCGACTTCTACCAGTACCTTAACCAACTGACGCAGTACGTTGACGTTCTGTACCTCGCCGTGGAGGCCATCTGCCGTCTGGACATAGTCACCCACACCGGGAAGCTTGCGGTTCAGTTCTTCGTAAGTGTCTTCCTCATTTTTCAGGCAGCACATCAGTCTGCCGCAGACACCGGAGATCTTGGTGGGATTCAGGGACAGATTCTGCTCCTTCGCCATCTTGATGGATACCGGCACGAAATCCGACAGATAGCTGTGACAGCACAGAGGTCGTCCACAGATACCGATACCGCCGCGGATCTTGGTCTCATCGCGGACGCCGATCTGGCGCAGCTCGATACGGGTCTTGAACACACTTGCCAGATCCTTGACCAGTTCACGGAAGTCGATACGTCCGTCTGCTGTAAAATAGAATAATACCTTATTGTTATCAAACGTATACTCCGCATCGATCAGCTTCATTTCCAGACCATGCTTTAATATCTTCTCTTTACAGATCTTGAAGGCTTCCTTCTCTTTTTCTTTGTTGGCAGCCTCCTGCTCGATATCTCTCTCTCCGGCGATCCGCATCACAGGCTTCAGCGGCTGGATCACCTTGTCATCCTCTACCTCATGTACTCCTGCTACGACCGTACCGAACTCTATACCTCTGGCGGTCTCCACGATCACGTGGTCGCCTCTCTTTATCTCCAACTGCAGCGGATCGAAGAAATATACCTTGCCCGCTGTACGAAATCTCACACCGATTACTTTTGTCATATCTATCTACCTCACTGATGCCCATGGCATCTTCAAATAAATTAAAACAACAGCTGCCTGCGCAAAATGCGCCTGCAACTGCTATTTTATCATATCTTTTCTAAAATGACTACTCTAATATTAGCATCTTATGATACTCACATCTTATGATACATAAGTTTTCTTAGGACAGCACAGACCGAAATACTCTTAAAGCATTTAAGGAAAATACCTTATCGATTTCCGCGGAAGAAAAACCCTGTCGTTCCATCTCTGAAGCAAGCTGCTGCATTTTTTCTGCGCCGGACAACTCACACAGCTCTCCGAAACCATCGAAGTCACTTCCCAGTGCGATTGCATCGATTCCTGCCAGGTTTTTAATATATTGCATGTGCTCAACCATTTTTTCAATCCGCCCGATCTTTCCACCATCCTCAAGAAATCCTACGAAATAGTTGATACCGATAACACCGCCCCGCTCTCCGATCATTCTGATATTATTATCCGAGAGATTCCGCAGATGTGAGCAGAGTGTACGTGCGTTGGAGTGACTTGCGATCACAGGGCCATGCGTAAGCTCAAAAATGTCCCGTATGCCGGCATCATTTAAATGGGAAACATCAATAAGAATGCCGATTCTCTCCATTTCCTCCACAAAGCTTTTCCCAGTATCCGTAAGTCCATTGACCATGTCCGGGATTCTGGGACTTCCCGGTGCGATTGCCGGATTGGGATACCCCAGTTCATTTGCAAAGTTCCATGTCAGGGTAGACATTCTGACACCTTTGTCATATAGTGCATACAGGTTTTCCAGTTTTCCTTCATACACTCCGCCCTCTTCCACTGTCATCATAGCTGATAGCTTTCCCATCCTGGCGTTCTCTTCCATACTCTCTGCTGTTGTCACCTGTCCTATGATATCCGGATATTCCGCTATCTGTGTTTTCCAGAAATCTACAAGCCCCAATACATGTGTAAATGGTGACTCGCCTCTTTTCTTCAATGCTCCCAGATGGGTAAAAAGGGAAAAGCACTGGCAAATATATCCCCCTTCTCTCATCCGGTTCAAATCGATTCTTCCGGAATTGGAAAGAAGGGAAGCCTCCTTCCCTTCCCTGAAATCCGAGTACATATTAGGTATCGTATCACAGTGTAGATCAATTACCCGGTACATCTAAGCTGCCTCCTTTTATTCAGATAGAGCTCCCTGCGCAAATTCAGTATATGCTTCATCCACAACCGTAATGACATAATCCGGCTCTGGGCTTCACGCCGGTTATGACACCTCTTTACAGTCCGAATTCCTCCAGTGCCGCATAGAATAACCTCTCATACCCTTTTGGTACTTGAGCATAAGAAAACAACCACACAGGAGCATTCTTACTCTTGTATGGTCGTTATTTCTTTTTGTCACTGCTTGAAGACGTCACTCAAAAACTGTTTTTTCTTATAATCCCTAAGTGAAGGCTTCATTCGGAGAGATTTTTAAATATTTTATGGTTCTGAATAGTTACTATGTTAAGATCTAAGCTCTACACCCAGCTTGTTGTTCAGGTTCTTCAGGATCTTCTTCACATAGCCGTCCACTGCCTCTGTGGTGAATTCTTCCTCCTTCGGAGCAAAGGTTACGGTGAATGCCATGGACTTCTTCTCAGGTCCTACCTGTAAGCCTTCATAGACATCGAAGAGTTCTACGGACTCTACGAAGCTGCTGGCTTCTGCGATTGCCTTCTCTACCTCGCCGCAGGTAACGGATTTGTTCATTACCAGTGCCAGGTCTCTGGTCTCCTTCGCGAACTTGGAGATCGGTGTGAAGGTGGGAACCTTGCCGTATACAGGACGCAGGGCTTTCAGATCGATCTCTGCGACGTATGCGGACTCACGCATGTCTTCTTCCTTCTGGATCTCGTAGGTCAGCTGACCTAAGTAGCCAATCTCTTCGCCGTTGTACAGGATTTTTGCGGTACGATAAGGATGCAGGAAGCTCTTTTTGTCCTCTACATATTCGAAATCAATGAACAGAGTCTCTGCTACGGTGTCTACCAGACCTTTCAGAGTGAAGAAATTCTCTTCCTTACCCCAGATACCGATGCAGATAGTCTCTCTCTCATCGGGATACTCGGTCAGAGGCAGATCCTTAGGGATGAATTTATTGCCGATCTCGTATACTCTGCCTTCCAGACAACCGTTTTTCTGGTTGCGGGCGATGGCGTGGATCATCTGGGGAGCCAGAGTGGTACGCATCAGGGACAGATCCTCGTTGATCGGGTTGATCAGACGGATCGCATGTCTCTCCGGTGCATCCTCGGGCAGGCCTAACAGGTTCAGATCGGAAGGGGAGAAGAAGGAGTAATGTACGCCCTCAAATGCGCCCTGTGCACACAGTGCTCTCTTGATCTTAAGCTCGGTCTTCTGCTTCGTATTCATACCGCCGCTGGTTACTGCTGCTGCTTTCAGGAAAGTCGGAGTTACATGGTCGTAACCGTACATACGGATGACTTCCTCTGCGATATCGGGATAGGATTCCATATCTTCACGGTATGCAGGTACCTGAATGGTCAGCTCGTCGCCGTTAATGACAGGCTGGAAATTCAGGGACTTTAAGATTCTCTCGATGTCAGCGGTAGGTACTTCAATACCCAGTACGCCGTTCACCTTCTTGATGCTTGCCTTCATCTCGGTGGGTTCAATGGAGTTACCGGTGTTTGCCTCTACGTGAGTAGAGGATACTTTACCACAGCCCAGCTCCTCGATCAGGTGCAATGCTCTCTTGCTTGCCATAACGGTAGCATACTCATCCACGCCTTTGGCATATCTCTGGGAAGAATCGGAAGACTGTCCCAGTGCTCTGGAGCTCTTACGGATATTGTCTCTTGCAAATTTTGCGGACTCGAAGATGACAGCCTCTGTGGTATCGCGGATCTCGGAATTTAAGCCGCCCATGATACCTGCCAGTGCTACAGGTTTTACGCCATCGCAGATGACGAGGTTGTTTTCGTTTAATTCAAACTCTTTTTCATCCAAAGTCACAATCTTCTCTTTGTCATGGGCACGTCTTACATGAATGGCATTGCCTTCAATGTAAGAAGAGTCAAATGCGTGCATAGGCTGACCCAGCTCTTTTAAGATGTAGTTCGTGATATCTACCACGTTGGAGATAGATCCGATGCCTACCAGTGCCAGACGTCTCTTCATCCATGCAGGGGATTCGCCGATTTTCACATCAGTTACATAGTGTGCGATATATCTGGGGCACAGATCCGGAGCATCCACAGTTACGGTGAAACCATCCTTAGTAACGCCGCTCTCGGTGTAATCCAGTGCCGGAGTCTTCACGGGTTTGTTCAGGATCGCCGCTACTTCTCTGGCAATACCGAAGATGCTCTCGCAGTCCGGTCTGTTGGCGGTAATGGCAATATCGAAGATCCAGTCATCCAACTGTAACAGAGGCTTTACATCTGCACCGATCTCGGCATCCTCCGGCAGTACCAGCAGTCCGTTGTAGCCTGCACCGGGGTACAGATCCTCAGTCAGTCCCAGCTCGGTACCGGAACACAACATACCGCAGGACTCATAGCCGCGCAGCTTGCCTTTTTTGATCTTCATGGTGCCTTCGATGGTCACATGATCTTTTGCGGTAGCGTATACCTGCGCACCTTCCAGTGCTACGGGGTATTTGCCGCCTGCATGTACGTTATCCGCACCACAACAGATCTGCAGGGGCTCTGCGTCGCCTACATTTACCTTACATACATGTAAGTGGGTCTCAGGGATGGGCTCACACTCTTCTACCAGTCCGACTACCACGCCGCTGATGTCCTTACCTACTTCGTAGGATTCCTCTACCTCAAAACCGCAGGAGAACAGCTTCTCTTCCAGTTCTTTGGCTTCTACATCTATATCCACATATTCTTTTAACCAACTAAGTGGTACTAACATATCTTTTACCTCCTTCGATGCCGTCTTGTACGACATCCTCTCGTAATGTTCCTTGCATCGTTACTGTTTTAAAATCATATTCCTGTGATCTTAGTCATCATTGATCTGATCCAGTACACGCATATCCGATTGATATAACAGTTTGATATTGTTAATACCGTACTTTAACATTGCCAGACGCTCAATACCGATACCGAATGCCAGTCCGCTGTACTCCTCGGAGTCAATGCCGCAGTTCTCCAGCACCTTCTTATTTACAATACCTGCACCCAGTACCTCGATCCAACCGGTACCCTTGCACAGACGGCAGCCGCAGCCACCGCAGGCGAAGCAGCTCACATCGACCTCTACGGAAGGCTCGGTGAACGGGAAGTAAGACGGACGCAGTCTCGTGGTGGTACCTTCACCGAAGATCTTCTGTACCAGTACTTCCAGCATACCTTTCAGGTCACACAGAGTGATGGTCTTGTCCACTACGAGACCTTCCATCTGGGTGAACATCGGAGAATGGGTCGCATCATCATCGGAACGGAATACTTTACCGGGGCTTAAGATCTTAATAGGAGGCTTTTGGCTCTCCATCACGTGAACCTGACCAGCGGAGGTCTGGGTTCTAAGCAGGAATTCCGGAGACAGGTAGAAGGTATCCTGCATATCTCTTGCGGGGTGATCCTGCGGGGTATTCAGTGCGGTAAAGTTGTAATAATCGGTCTCGATCTCGGTTCCTTCATATACGCTGAAGCCCATGGATGCGAAGATATCGATCAACTGGTTACGCACCTGGGTTACGGGATGCAGATTACCGGTCTTGCGGCTCTTTGCCGGCATGGAGATATCGATCTTCTCACTCTCGTAGCGCAGCTCCATCTCTTTTTCTTTTAGCTTCGTGTTCAGCTCGTCAAAATGCTCGCTTGCCCAGTTCTTCAGGTCGTTGACCTTCTTACCGAAGTCAGCCTTCTCTTCCTTGGGCACGGAACCCATCTGCTTCATCAGTCCGCCGATAATACCGTTCTTGTCGAGAATCGTCTTTTTGTACTCGTAGACACCCTTGGTGTTCTCGATCTTCTCCAGCTGTTCCCGGATGTCGGCTTTGATCTGTTCGACTTTTTCATTCAATTCGTTTAAATCTGCCATCTTACTCCTCATTTCTGTGTGAATGATTCACACGTATTTTTACTTGTGCCTGGGATGTGTATTACATTGTCATATCGTAACTATTCAGAGCCTCATTCGCAAAATCGCATCTGCGATGCTTCCTTTTTGCTCATTGAGGCTAGCTCGCCAAAGAAATTTCCAAAATTATGCTCATTCATGCAAGCATGATTCGCAAATTTATGCAAATTTCCTCGGCTCTGAATAGTTACAAAAAAAACCGCGCATACAACTTCACCCCATTGGGACGAATTTATATCCGCGGTACCACCCAAATTCCTTATGTGAAAAATGAAAATTATTTTTACATTCACGATAAGACTCTTAACTCACGTAACGAGTGAGGAAACGTCATACCCTACCAAATCCATGCTCTCTGCTCTCGAATTCTTCCGGTATGCGGCTCGCGTGGGAATTTCGATTCTGCTTGAACCTCAGGAAGCTTTTCAGCCGGTGGGCTTCCCTCTCTGTCAGGAAAATAGAATCTTACTGTGCACGTTCATTGCCTTTACCTTGATATGATAATACCGAAATAGCGGAAATGTCAAGGTCTTTTAGTTTATTGTGCCATCACCATTTCCAATAGATCCGGAATATCATTTTTCAATGTTTCATAAACTACCTTCAAATCTACATTACCATAATCATGTACGATTCGATTTCTCATTCCGTACATTGCATTCCATGGAATCATCCTTCTTTTCTGTTTATATTCCTCCGTCAGTTTTCTGGAATTTTCAGATATTTGTATCATACGAAACAACATAGAATCCAATAAGATTTCATTTGCATTTAGTTCTTCTATGTCCACGTTTTTCATATGTTTGACTATAAATTCCAGATCCTGTTGGATCTTTTGAATATAATAGCTGTCATTTTTAATGTTATCCATATATCTTTATCCCATCTTTTAAAATCTCTTTGGTCAGTTCCGGATTATCCATCAGCTGTTCCATATTAAGAACATCCACTTTCTTATGCAATGCTACCCTTATCTCTTCCACTAAGCCATAAAATTTCAATCCGCTTACCCCTGTTGAAATCAGCAGATCTACATCGCTCTCCGGTGTTGCCTTGCCTTTTGCGTAGGACCCAAACAGATAACAAAATTCTATTTCATATCCTTCAAACACACTTTGACATTTCTGTCTAATATAATCTACATCTACTATCCCATGATTTTCGTCGATCGGATTTATTTCCGCCAACTTTTCAAAGATATAATTATATTTCAAGGTTCCTATTTTCTCTTCATCATTTTCGTACGATTTATAAGATCGCAGGGAAATCCCCATCAAATCTGCCACTTGTTGTTGTGTAAGCTTTTTTTCAATTCTCAGACTTTTTAGTTTGCTCATTTTGCACCTCTATATACAGAATAATGCAAGAATTGCACTATGTCAATATGGTAGATGCAATTCTTGCATTATAGTATACTCTTATTGGTTCATTTTCATGCATTAGCCATCCTATTTTCCCCCAGAAAATTTCATCCTCCCGCATCAGAAGAACATAGGCTGCCCCCACTGTGGGGATGCCGTCTGTAAACCCAACCCGCGCCCATCCCGCATATTCCGGTTTCCAGATATAAATATCATATCCACTCCGCCGGATTCCTCTGGAATCTGTTGCATCTCCGGGGATAAGCCAACCCACAAGTTCACAATACCTTCCGTCCTTGTCTTCTTTCATTTTCTATGATATATAACGAATCTGTGGGATATTTTTCGGAAAAGACGTCAAAAAAAGATCTGACATTTCTGTCAGATCTTTTTCAACAGTTAATTTTGCCTGGTATCCCAGTTTCTTCCCTCCATACCATGTACTTCTGATCTGTTCCCCGAATTGTCCGTATGATAATGGTCATGCTTATCCCAGTAACTGTTTTCCGAGGAATACTCCTCAATATGATTGGGGTAAACATCAATCTTACCATCATACTCACCGGTTTCGGGTTTTCCGTTACACTGTCGTTCCAATAAGCCATAATTCCTTCCTCCTTGTCATTCGGTTATATTGTGAATTGCTTCTGTTATATATAACGAATGGGATAAGGAAATTTCTGTCTTATCCGTTCTCTTTGATCTCCAGCATCAAAAGTTCCATCGTCAGGTCAAAATTAACATTGGCATCTAATCGTCTCTTCGCCTTGTCCAGGGCTTCGATGACTTCCTCGATTCCCTCATAGCTGCTGCGCTGGGCCACACGGCGGATGGCGCTGATCTCCTCCCGGAATACGAGATGGTTCACATCACTGGTCGCTTTGAACAAAAGCACATCCCGATACCAAATGGCGATGAGATCCAGGTAATCATTGATCTGCAGCTTATATTCCGTGATTTTCTTGATCGCTGCGGTGATCTCGCTCAGATCCATATCCTGGATATATTTTAACAATGACAATGCTTCATTCTTAATATTATCGAAGTCCTCACTGGACGCCAGGGATTTCGCCTTGCCGATATTACCTCTGGCAAATGCCACACAGACCTCCGCTTTATAATCCGGCACCTGCAGCTGATGCATGAGATAATTACGCACCAGTTCATCGGCTACCGGCTTCATGTTCAGTACCACACAACGGCTTAAAATCGTCGGCAGCAGAGAATTCACGTTAGAAGTCAACAGCATGATCACTGCATACTCGGGCGGCTCCTCCAGTGTTTTCAGGATTGCATTCTGCGCCTGGGGCGTCATCTTCTCTGCCTCGTTCATAATATAGATCTTATACGGGCTGCTGTAAGGCTTGATGGCGATATCGTTGTTGATCTGCGCACGAATATCATCTACGCTGATGGTATTCGGCTTCTCATGGCTGACATAGATAATATCCGGCTGATTGTCCGACAACGCCTGCTTACAGGAATGACATTCCTGACAGGGCTCCGTGCCGCCTTTTTCACACTGTAATGTCATGGCGAATACTCTGGCAATGAATTCCTTGCCGGAAGACTTTTCACCGTTAATAATATATGCATGGGAAATCTTTTTCGCCGAAATGGCGTTCTGTAAATGCTCTTTGATCTGTTCCTGACCGATGATGTCATGAAATGTTGCCAATAGTATTCCCCCTGTCCGTATCTTATGCTATGTCTGTACACTGCTTATGATCTGCTTCTATCGTACTTCCTTCCAGCCTTTCGCGCAAATAAAATTTTACATGATCAAGTAAAAATATCCAATAACAATCCCCGGATCTCCCCAATCTTATTCAGGATCGCCAGATTGTCTTTTTCATCCTTCATCAATTCCTGTGCCAACTGATCCAGGTTCTCATCCACCAGACGGATAATACCGTATACCCGGTGCCGTCCTCGCCGGTCCAGGAAATTTTCCCTGGAAAAAGAATGAGATCTCGTCACCACTTCATTGAGAAATTCCTTCACCAGTCCCCGGTAGTGCCGCATATCCTTCACATCCCGTTTCTTCGCCAGTTTTTCTCCCTCTGTCGTGATCTCCGCCATGAGGTTCGTCAACCGCTCCTGCAGTTCTGCCTCTTCCACATGGCTCGCCAGCATGAACTTGAAGCTGCCATCCGTGGGCGCGGTGTTCTGTACCTGCTCCACCGGAGCCGGCTGCTGTATCTGATTGACTCTCATTTCCATACGCCCACCTCTTTTCTCCGAAATGCATTCATTACCTGATAGTTTCCAAACATTATTTCGGCGATATACCGGCTTCTTTTAAGTATTTTGTAATAGCTTTCAGACATTTCGTCAGATCTGTATTCTCGAATCTGTCCCGGATGCCTGCTGCCGCCAGCTTTTCTTCCGAAAAATCTGCACTGTCCGCCAGGAATCTCCGGCACATTTCCTCATATTTCGGTTTCTCCTGTCCAAGTTCCCTGTCCAGTGCCCGCTGTAAGCGCACGCCGTCATCCAATTCGATATAGACCGGCAAAATAGCTTCTCTACCGTAATAAGTGATCATTTTCTCATAGGCTTCCAGCGTTCCGATCATGAGATAGTTCTGTTCTGCCAGATCGATCTGTCCGTCATCCACTGTAAAATACCGCCAGATGCCATAGACCGTATCATACGCTCTGTCTTCAATGACTTTCCCCTGATCCTTCAATGCCTGAAAACCGGCTTCATCCGTGAAAAAATATTCCACACCGTTCTCTTCCCCCGCACGGATCGGTCGTGTCGTATAAGGCACGATGGTCCTCAGATCCATCGTGCCCTCTTTCATCAGTTCTTTAAATATGGTGTCTTTTCCGGAGGAACTTTTCCCCATGAGATATACTATTTTTCCCATACTCTCTCATTTCCGTTGTTTTATTCTCATGGCATTTGCATACCTTTTTATGATAGATTGATAACACGATCCTTTATTCCACTTCTACCACATGGATCATATCGGTCTTACCTACCACACCCAGGGGTACACCTGCGGTAATGACAACTGTGTCACCGGTCTTCACCAGACCTGCCTGCTTTGCCTTGAATACCGCTTCCTCGAACAAAGCATCCGTGGTCCGCTCCTTCTGGATCATGACAGGTTTTACACCCCACAGCAGATTTAACTGGCGGTATACCTTCTCATCCAATGTACAGCCGATGATCTGGCATCCGGGCTTATAACGTGCGATCATATTCGCGGTAAATCCGGACATGGTTACGGTGATGATGGCTGCTGCATTCAGATCGGAAGCCACACTGCAGGTCGCATAGGAGATTGCCGTAGTAATATCGGGAGTTTCCTGTCTGTCTTCCTTGACTTTCTGCATTCTTCCGCGGTAGTCAATATCCTGCTCCGCTCTCTCTGCGATACGGCTCATGGTCTTCACTGCCTCTACGGGGTACAGACCGGCTGCACTCTCGCCGGACAGCATGATGGCTGTCGTTCCATCATAGATGGCATTTGCAATATCCGTTGCCTCAGCTCTGGTAGGACGGGGATTTTTGATCATGGATTCCAGCATCTGGGTCGCAGTGATTACATGCTTGCCCTGTGCCACTGCCATCTTGATCATCTTCTTCTGCAGAATAGGTACTTCTTCCAGAGGGATTTCGACACCCATGTCACCACGTGCTACCATGATACCGTCTGCCACGTTAATGATCTCTTCCAGATTCTGAATACCCTGCATGTTCTCAATCTTGGCAATGATCTTGATCTTGCTGCCTCTGTCCTCTACGATCTTGCGTACTTCCTGAATATCTTCCTTGGTTCTGACAAAGGAAGCTGCGATAAAATCAAATCCGTGCTCTACACCGAAGATAATATCTGCCAGATCCACCTCACTGATATACGGCATGGACAGAATTGCTCCGGGCACATTCACGCCCTTATGATTGGATACAAAACCACCGTTGATCACTCTGCAGACGATCTCTTCACCTCTGATCTCTTCTACCGTCATCTCGATCAGACCGTCATCAATGAGGATCGTTGTACCGACTTTGATATCGTTTTTCAGATTCTTATAGGAAATCGTTGCTTTCTGGACGGTTCCCATAATTTCTTCCGTGGTCAGGATGAACTGCTGTCCGGATACCAGCTCTACCTTACCGCCTTCAAAATCACGCAGACGGATCTCAGGTCCCTTGGTATCTAACAGAGTTGCTACCGGCAATCCCAGTTCCTTACGTACTTTCAATACTCTGTTGTATTTTACCAGCTGCTCCTTATGGCTTCCGTGGGAAAAGTTGAATCGTGCTACATTCATTCCGGCAAGCATTAACTCTCTTAATTTCTCCTCACTCTCACTGGCGGGACCGATGGTACAGATAATTTTGGTTTTTCTCATTCAAGCTAAATCCTTTCTGCTGTTAAAATTATTCGTTTTTTACTACAGTAATGCGATACCCGGCATCTTTTGTCACTCCCTGAACATTCAGGTCTTCTTTCAAGTATTCCGCAAGCTGTCTGCAATGCGTCTCCTCAATCTGTTCTCCCGGTACCAGCACAGGAATCCCGGGTGGATACAGATTCACGAAATCTCCTGCGATTCTTCCCGCTGCCTGTGACAGCAGAATTTCTTCTTTTTCGGCATCCCAAGCCTGGGCAAGGGACATCCGCACTTCGGGATGCAGCTGATAGAGAGAGATTTCCTCCTCTTCTCTGCCGTCCTGCTTCTGTCTGCTCTGCCATTTTCCCGCAGTGATATCGCGGTCGATTGCAAGCAGCGCATCTGTCATTCTCCGATATGCTTCTTCCCCATCTCCTATGGTAAACATCGCAAGACAATATCCCGGTGCTGCCATCTCCAGCTGCAGATGATATTTCTTTAATAGAATATCATAAATCTGCTGTCCTGACAAACCTGCCTTTGCAGATACTATGATCAGTTTTCCGATATCCTGTCTGGCATCCAGCGGTAAAAAGCTTAAATTTCTGCATTCTGACAGTTCTGTCAGCATCCTCAGATAATTTATCTGGAATTTTGTGAACAGATAGTCTCCCTGCTCCTCTACTACCTGCAGTGCATTGTCAATTCCTGCCATCAATACATAGGATGGACTGCTGGACTGGTAAATATGCAAAAATCTGCGCAGGCGGTCTCTGTCGATCCGATTGCCGTTCACATGGAGCAACGCACTCTGAGTAAGTGCCGGTAAAGTCTTATGCACACTGTGAATGACCAGATCCGCTCCGCACTGACAGCTGTTCTTCGCAAGTCCTTCTGCCAGTCCCAGATGCGCTCCGTGCGCTTCATCCACGATCAGAGGAATTCCCTTGCTATGCACGATCTGCGCAATCTTCTCTATATCCGCAATCCTGCCTTCATAGGTGGGCGACACCAGAAATACTGCATCCGGCACAGGTTCCTTCGCCAGTGCTTCCGCGATCTGTTCCGGAGTTATCGCATCATAAATATCATACTCCTGCATCATTTCCGGATACAGATAAGATATTGTTAAATTTCTCAGGTATGCTGCATGATACGCTGACTTATGTCCGCCTCTGGTCATAAGGAGCCGTCCGCCCTTCGGAACCGCTGCGCTGATAGCAGCCAACACACCGCAGGTACTGCCGTTGACCAGATAAAAACTTTCCTCCGCACCATACAGTCTGGCAGCTTCTTCCTGTAATCTTAGCAGGATCTCTTCCGGGGCATGTAGATTATCAAATCCATCAATCTCCGTGATATCTATATTCATGATCTCCTGCGGTAATTCACCACAGACCTGCCTCTTATGTCCCGGCATATGATAGGGGTATTCATCCGTTTCGCTATATGCCTTCAGTCTCCGGTACAGCTCACCCACTTATTATTCTCCCGTCCGGGGAATCCTTCCCCGTTTATTTTTTCTGTTCTTCTCTCGTCTCCCGAAGCTTCTCAATCAACGCTCCGTGACCCTTGTGTACATGAAAAGTCTCCATGAGAGAGCACCATTTATCTGCCATAGTAACAATCCATGCCTCTCTGCACATGGGCATCGCCGAAATTGTCAAGGGCCACATATGCTTTTTTATAATGTCTCTCTCCCTGGGTGTCAGCTGATATTCCTGCTGCGCATTCTTAAGTGCTCTGCCGGGATGATAGAAGCCATGAAGCTTATGAGGGCTGACATAATCCTGCGTATGCCAGTCATACAGGAAATAATCATGCAGTAATGCTCCGCGGATCAGCTCTTTCTTCTCACAGGGAATATGCAGTTTCTCACTGATGGCAAGACTGCATTTTGCCACATTCATGCTATGATCATTCACGGTCATATTGCCATGCTGCACATGAGACCTGGTAGATCTGAAATTCTTAGAACGCAGAATATCCGGTGCTGCAGCCCGGATCTCCTGTCTAAGTTCACGTTCTCTCTCAAATTTTTCTTTCCATTTTCTTATTTTCTTTGCCGAACGTTGTTTCATAGGGTCGCCTTCCTTCCAATTGTCCCCTCTTCAGTAAAGAATTAGTAATAATAGCATACTACCGGGAAGCCGGTGGATACATACTCATAGATAGATGCTGCCATGTGTAAAGGCAGATTGATACAACCGTGAGAACCGGATGTCAAATAAATGGTTCCTCCGAAAGCTCTCCGCCATGTTGCATCATGCATGCCAACATTACCGTTAAACGGCATCCAGTAATTAACCGGTGTTTCATAATTTGCACCACGCAATATTGCATTTCTGGTCTTATAGGTCAGGCCGAATACTCCGGGCGGTGTCACGCAGTCAGCTTTACTCATATTGCCGGATACAAAATCTGTCTCCAGAACAATATCTCCATCCTTGAACAGATACAGATGCTGATTCGTCAGATCGATCTCAACATAAGAATTGCCGATATCATTGCTTCCTTTTTGAGCACCTTTGCTGATGTATGCCGGTTCCTTATCCACAGTCTCACCGTTTTGAATGGCTTCTGTCAATGCTTTGATCTCTTCCTCACGGTCTGTCTTCCAGCCGTATGCACCGCTTGACAGGTTCAGTTCAATGCCCTGTACTGTGGTAAATTTTCTCTTTTTTCCATAAGTATCGTACTCTTTTGCCTGCTCCGCTACAAACTCGGCGACAGCTTCCTCATCCAACTGCAGATCCCTGTCACCCACCTGGATCCATTCGTGAATAGTATCTCCGTCTACAACAACTTTATTGCCGTTCCAGTCATAGGTGATCTGCGCACTGACCCACTTATTCATGGTATCGCAGGCTTTTACCAGTGCGGTGTCCTCTGCCGTTACCCTTACGGTCTTATAACATCCCTGCTCTTCCAGATCTACCGAAGTAGCTCCCTCCATAATCGCTGCAGATACCACATCCTCTACCTGGTACAGATCCAGTGTCGATCCCAGTGTCTCCGGAACGATCTCATAGCTCTTCGTTTTTTCGGAATACTCACTGATATATGCATCTTCCGGCTCAATCATATTTTTCTTCTGTAAAGCAGGCATCTGGGCCAGCTGCTCCTGCAATTTATCTGCATCGTAGGCTACTCCCTGGACCATATCATAATTCTGTGTGCTCCACAGCATCTCGATCCACAGGAATTCATTCTGTATGTTCAAAAGCTCCTGTGCTGCTCCCTGCGTGTCCACCCAGTTCATTCCGATCTCCGGTGCTGTCACCGTTCCGATCTCTTCCTGTACGCCGTTCTCATCTCTTCCAAATATCTGCAGGCTGTACTGCTGGGACTGGCTGTCCATGATCGCTGCCACTTCGGCTGCTGTCAGATTACTGCAATCCGTATCATTTACCGATGTCTGATACAGGAAATGAGAGTGATAATAAAAAGCTCCAACTCCGTAAGCTATCAGGAGTACTACTAAGATTCCAAGTCCGATCCAGAGACCTTTCTTACTTTTTTTCGTTTTGTCGTTGGTCTCTTCTTTGGTTTCTTCTTTTGTCGTTTCTTCTTTTGTTTCTTCCTTTGTCGCTTCTTTTATTTCCTCTTTATTTTCCTTCTTTGTTTCTTCGGTTACATCTTTGTTTTCGTTTTCCATTTTATCTTACGTTTCTCCCTCATATTATTCCTATTGCGCTCATTATAGCATTTAATTTTATAAAAAAATAGTGTGAAAAGGGCGAAAAATTGCCCTTTCACACTGATTTAGAATACTACTTGCACTAATATCATGTATAGTATCGTTCCAGCAGCTATACTCAACAAAGTATTCCGCTTCCAGATATGAAGTCCCGCAACCACTGCCACAGACAGTAACTCCGGAATTCCATGATTGCCGGTAAACAGGTCAATGCCCTTCACACAGTATACAACGAGAATTACCATGATCGCCGGCGGGAGCACTTTTCCCAGGTAGATCACGGTCGCCGGAACTTCTCTCTTCCCTCCGAACAATACGAAGGGAATTGCCCTTATGAATAAAGTAACAATAGCTGCAACTGCTATGATTCCGATGGAATGTAACATTTTTTCTTAACTCCTAACAAAATAATCGCTGTAATGGTCAGTGCCGGCAGTAAAAATGCATCCGCGCCCAGCAGAATCAGGCATAGCACTCCGACTGCGCCTCCAATGATCGCAGGCTTATGTTCTTTCGTATCCATCCACTGATTGACTACGATGACTGTAAAAAGCGCTGTCATGGAAAAGTCAATTCCCGTGGTATTGATCGGCAGCACACTTCCTGCCACCGCTCCCACACAACTTCCCAGGAGCCAGTAACAATGATCCAACAGAGATATGTAAAAGCTGACTCGCTCTTCTCGCATCCCCTCCGGAACTTTCAGATTGCATAATAAAGAAAATGTCTCATCTGTAAGCGAGAAGATCATGTACGGGTAAGTTACACCCATTTTTTTGAATTTCTCTACAAAAGAAAGGCCGTAAAACATATGTCTGCCATTGACAAACAGTGTCATGATCAATGTATACCACAGGCTTGCTCCGGCTGTAAGTAACGTAACCAAGACAAATTGCATGCTTCCCGCATATACAAACAGGCTGATAAAAAAGGCCCACCAGAATCCATATCCAGCATCATTTAGCATTAATCCAAAGGCAAATCCCAGGAAAAGATATCCCAACATCACCGCAACGGACTGCACTATTGCATAACGTAATTCTTTTATCTTGTTTTCCATTGGTAAATCCAGTCTCTTTCGCAATTTCATTGTTCTCGACGAATTATTTTAGCATACCATGATTTGTCAGACAATAGTCTGATATAGGTTCTATTTTTGTAATAGGCATTAAAAAAGATCAATATACTTACAGTATATTGATCTTACCCAATGAGACACGGGGGATTCGAACCCCCGACAACTTGATTAAAAGTCAAGTGCTCTACCGACTGAGCTAGTATCCCATAAATTATTTTTGCATATTACAAATGCCCAGAACCGGAATCGAACCAGTGACACGAGGATTTTCAGTCCTCTGCTCTACCAACTGAGCTATCTGGGCCCGCGACTTAATCCTTCTTGCAATCTGTATTTCATGACTGCTCTGCGTCACAACAATCGTAGTTTACATAAATTCCGATCAAATGTCAAGTGGTTAATAGAAAAAAAATTAAATTTTTGCAATTATTCCTCTATCTCCTACAAATGTTTCGGTCAATACTCCCTTTGTTGGCCGTACCATTGTAACAACAGCTCCACTACCCGGTTGTAGCTGATCATGCCGTCCGACACTCCATTCAGCTTCAGCGAAGCATCCGTCAGAGTATCTGTGACACTGTCCACGGTCTCCGTGTCCACTACCGCTTTCCCGTTGATCCTCTCCCATTCCGCCTCTGTGACGAAGATATTGTCCTCCCGCACCTGCTGCAATACCTGCAGTGGACGCACTGCCTCCCTGGCTGCCGCATAGCTCTCAGGATCCGCCAGTCTCGTCTTGTACAGATCATTCGCCACATAATTCAGGACACTTAAATATCCCGAGTACTGAAATGCCACATCATCCGACTCCACACAGGCGAGAAATGCAATAAAATTTGCCTCATCCTCGTAGATATATCCCCGGATATGTGCCAGTTCATGGCACATAGTCGCCGGCTTCTTCATGATAGACATAACATCATTATAATTTGCTTCCATGGAAAACGGGAAATAGTACCCGCACATATACATCTGACACATAAAATCCGAGAAAAACATAGCCTTCGGTCTCGGATAATAACCATCCAGCTGGGCATAGCTTTTCCCAAGGTTCTGCATCGCACCGATGGCTTTTCCTGCCATATCCACTGCATTCCCCTTACTGTCCAAACCTCCGGAATATACTACTGCGCCGCTGTCATCCCGCTCTATCTCCATACTCAGTGCATTGCAATGGGACACGATATCGTTATAAATCCTAAGCAGCTCCTCTGTCCGCTCCTGCAGCGTCACATCCTGCTGCCCCTCTTCCTCTCCGAAATACTTCTCCGAAAAGGTAGAACCATGATAAATCATCGTACAATTCAAAGTCATGATCGCAAACACGAATAGCAGCACCCAAGCAAAAAACCGAAAATACATCTTAACACCGCGACAATACTTTGCCGAATGCCTGCGTCCCGGAAAGATCATACTGATCCCCAGCAGAACCGCTGATATTACAACAGCGATCCCCGCCACGATCATCCATTCTCCCATAGAAAACGGGAAGCTTCCCGTGATCCTGCCATAGGTATTGACCCAGATGGGGAAAATATAAGCAATATAAGCATCGCTGAAGCTTCTGCTGTTCCAGGCAACGACCTGAAGCAGCAAAAGTACTACAATGATGCTTATATATATCAGACGACTCTTCTTAACTTTTTTCTTACTCTCCATGGTGCTCCTTAAGCAGCTTTTTTTCCCACTTTGATCCGCGTCTTCTTCCAGATACCACAGCGGTACAGAACATACAGGATCAGGGAAGAGATACCGTTACTGATCACCACGGAATACCAGACACTGCGCACGCCCATATGCAGAATGCTCTCGCAGAACCACAACGTCAGGAAACGGAATACCCACAGTCTCGTCACATCGATTGCCATGGTCACTTCCGTATGTCCGGTTCCCTGGAACAGCCCGGAGGTCGTATTATATACTCCGTTGGTAAAGCACCACAGTGCCATCACGCTTAAAAAGTCTGCTGCCATTCCCACGACCTCTGCATCTTTGGAGAAAATACTGACGATCGCCGTGGAGATCATATCTCTTGATAAGATCATACCACCTATGAACAAAAATACAACCGATATCCACATGGAAAAACGATATCCCTGCTCTGCACGCTCCGGTTGTTTTGCTCCCATATTCTGTCCCACGATCGTCGCAGTCGCTGAGCCGATGGCATTGGAGGGCAGAGTGATCAGACCATTGACCTTGTTGCCGATACCGTAAGCTGCCATCGCCTCTGTTCCATAGACAAATACATTTTTACTCATGAGCAGAAATCCGAGCTGCATGGTGCTGCCTCCGATAGCGGTAGGCAGTCCGACCTTCAGGATCATGCCCAGTTTTTCTCTCTGCAGCTGCATATACCTGCGATTCAGGCAGATGTCGTTTTCCGGTCTGCACAAAAGTATAAATGCCACCGTAGCAGGCACCGCTTTTGCCAAAAGTGTCGCCAATGCCGCTCCGGCGGTGCCCATATCCAGTATGATCATAAAAAACGGATCCAGGAACAGATTCAGCGTAATGCCTCCCAGGTTCAATAACATAGGTCTCACCGTATCTCCCTGCGCCTGATGCACCGCAGAGAATATATTCACCATATACAAAAATGGCATATCCCAGATGACTACCCGCAGGTAAACTCTCGCATAGTATGCCGTGCCTCCGTCAGCACCCAGCCAGTTCACGATCGCCGGAGTCCCCAGAAAACATAACGCTGCACAGACTACCGCAAACCCCATGGCACAGATGAATATCTGATTCGCCATGGATCTGGCATCCTCTTTTTCCCCCGCACCGATATACTGTGCAATGAGAACTGCTCCTGCCACCGTGATCCCGCTGCCGAAATTCGTGATGATATTCTGCATCGGTGTTACCAGATTGATCGCCGCCAGCTGCTCCGTGCCGATCTTCCCCAGCCAGTAAGTATCTGTCAGATTATACATGGTCTGTAAAAAGCTGTTGATCACCACAGGGATCGCCAGAGATAATATTGCATGGATCAGATTCCCATGCAGTATCAGATCCGGATTATATTTTTTCGCAGTCTTCATTGCCTTCACTCCTAAACATTTTTACTATGCTTTATTATAAGGCAAGTTTTCAGTGATATCCATGAGGTTTTTAGGGTTATTGCGAATAAAACGCTTATTTTTTGTCATAGATATTCATCAAATCAAACATGGAAGAGCTTATCAAGTTGCATGATCGCACAAAAAATCCCTCCCGCGGTGATAGCACCACGGAAGGGATCTTATTACTTTTATCATAATGACTGTATTTATTTGATCACAACATTGTTCCAGCCATCGGAAGGAATCAGAGAGATGTATGTCTTACCGGTATTAACCTCGATCTCCTCGCCGGTCTTCGCATCATAATAATGTGTAATCGCATTCTCGGAAGACTTGGTCCAGTTCACTTCGATCGCCTTACCTTCGGTGATATAGTAACCGGAACGTCCGGAATCGATCGCATTGTAGATCAGGTAACCTTCACCCAGATCTGCAAAAGTGGTATTCTGCAGGATAACGTTCTCAAAGGTCAGCTGCTCGCCGCTTGCTGCATCCTTGTGCGCAGAACCATACTCATAATAATCATAGGTTCCGGTCTCTTCGTTGTACTTCAGAGTAGAACCATTATGCTTAAAGGGAAGCTCAATAGTGGTTGCACTGATCGCATCATTTCTGTCAGCAAAGGTAACCTCTGCATCTGCGAACTTGAAGTGAGGTCCCTGATAATAGTCATTGTAAGTCGTGGTATATCTGGAGCTCTCAAAACGCTGCTTCAGACCATCATAGGTCTTGCCCTTCTGGGTATTGGTGTACTTATCGTAAGTGATATACTCGGTGAACTCTGCTGCCTTACCGTTGCTGTAACGGGCAAAGCCGCCGCTGAAGTTTGCGGAATAATCCTTTGCCACCCAGTCATTGATGAAGAAGGGGCCACCATCATGACACAGAACTGCGTTCCACTCTGCTGCCAGCATGAAGTTGGTAGGGCGGGCACTACGAATACTGCCCAGCTGCTCGATCTTATCCCAATCCTTTACCACTACCATGAAACGGGTAATTCTGTCGTTCAGGGTACTGTTCATGATCTCATATACTACATCTGCATCTGCAACACCAAAATGAGGAAGTGCGGTCTTCTCGTTATCTACCATTACGGCGATAGGGCGCTGATCCTTCAGGCTCTCATCGATCCATTCATTGGTAAGCTCACTGCGGTACATACCGTCATGATTCTCATTGGCTTCCTCTGTTGCACCGGGCTGTTCAACCTCCTGGATATCAGTAGCAATAGGCTCTGCTTCCACAGTCTGGATAGGGGAAGAAATAGGTTCTGTGTTTCCACATCCTGTCAGAACACCTACTGCAATCAAAATTGCTGCAAGTACTTTCTTTTTCATGAATGCTTCCTTTCATCTGTTTGTTCTAACCGGTCATCCGACCGACACTCTAAAATGTATTGTATCGCGAAAGCCTTATGTTTGTCCATTCAAATTTCTTAAGATTTTCTTATTCTTTTTCGGTTGATTTCTCGCGCAGCACTTCTTCAAACCGATCGATGGGTACCGGCTTGGAATAATAATATCCCTGCTGCCAGGTAGATCCAAACTGCTCGATATAGTCGCTAACTTCCTTATTCTCAATACCCTCAATGCAGGTCTCGGTGTTAGTCCTCCTGGCATAATCCACGATAGACTGCACCATGGCCTGATTCTGAGGTTTTTGCTTAATATCACGGATGAAGCTCATATCTACCTTCAATTCGTCAAAGGGAAGCTCCAGCGCCAGACTTAAGGAACTGTTGCCCGTTCCAAAGTCATCCAGTGCGATCTTGATCCCCTGGGAATGGAAAAATTCTACCTCTCCGCGCAGGAAATGAATATCCAGATCTCTGCATCGTTCTGTCAATTCGAGGCAAAGCTCCTCCGGCCTCGCACCGGTCTCTTTTAAAATATTCATGACAGCACTTCGGAACTCTCTGCGCTCCAGCTGTGCCGCCGCCACATTGACATTGACGAAAAAGCCTTCCGTCTCCTTGCGAAGCTTCTGTACATCCGTAAGTGCTGTCCGAAGGATCCAGTTTCCCAGATCAAAAATACAGGGGTCCTGTTCCAGCCATTCCATGAACACACCGGGGGACACCATCCCGTAAGGCTCCAGTTCCCAGCGGAGCAACGCTTCCATTCCCCGGATCTTGCCGGTCTTCGTATCGGCAATCGGCTGATAAAACATCCGGAAGCCTTCAAAGTTATGCGTAGCACACTGATGGATCACACCGATCAGTTCAAACTGGTTCTCGTCACTGCCGCAGACCTCATCATTAAAAATCACCAGCTCTCCATGATGCTCAAGCCGGGAATGGCTCAACGCGTAGGTCAGACGGCTGCGGACCGCATTTGTCTCCTTCATATAAGGTTCCATAAATATTGCGCCGGCAGATACCTTCAGAGGGATCTTTTTCCCCTCTACCTCTGTATTTTCAAAAGCTTCTACAATCTCATTGTATATCTGCTGCAGTTCCGCTTTGGATACCTTTTTAAAACTGATCACAAACTTCGCACCGGAGAGCCGGTATACATATCCTTTTCCCTTTAACAGGCGCAACAGCTCCTGTGCCGCACAATTCAGAATCTTATCCGAAAAAGCAGCACCGTACATAACATTAATATGGCTGAACTGATCTAGTCCGATCTTCAGCAGTGCCCCCTGTCCGCTTTCCTCCAGGAATTCCATGATCTCCCGGTCCAGCGCCGGTTCCGTATGCAATCCGGTGGTCGCATCCACCTCGTCGGAAATACCGTAGTTGTTATATCGTATTACGATCACAAAAGGCTTTCCATCCTTATCATTCAGCATTTTCGCCCTGGCACTGATCCGGATATAGGTGCTTCCGTCACGCACCCGGTATTCCCAGGGCTCGTCCATATTTTTCCCGGCAACTCTCTCCAGGAATCCCCTCCGGAAATCCTCCAGATCATCCGGATGAATCGATCTTTTTGATTTTTCCTGTCCACGAATGGTATAGTTCTCCTGCATACCAAAATATTCCATCGCCTTCTCGGACCACCATGTCACGCCGTTCCGCAGATTGGTTATGGATATGTAGGACTTTTTCGCCAGAGAAGTAATGGCTTTTACAATATCCGGGAACAGGATATCCACTTCTTCCCAGAATTTCTGTTCATCATATGTATTGATACTCATATCTCCTCCCGGCACTTTCTACTGTATGCCCACAGTCTCTGAATAGCATTCCTAATATGAATTATAACATATCGAAATGATGTTTACGATAGAATAATGAATATAAATTTTTTATGAAATAAAATATCTTATGATTGACTTCGAAAACTATCTGTAATACTATGCAATATAGCATTTATTTCAAATTTGAAATATTCATTTTTGTAAAAGGAGCCTTCGAATGAATACTGATATCGAATTTGTGCAAAAATTCAATCTGGCTTACAACGCCATGTGCAAGCCTCTGTGCCAGCAGTTAAAGCTGCCACAGACAGCTTTTGATATTCTCATGTTCTTCGGCAACAATCCGGAATACCGGACCGCCAGTGATGTCGTGGAGATCCGCCGGATCAAGGCGAACCTGGTGTCCGTCAATGTAGACAAGCTGGTGCGCGAGGGCTACCTGGAACGCAGAGAAGCTCCGGACGATCGCCGAAAGACTCTGTTGTTCTGCACGGAGAAAGCTCAGGATGTCATCGAAAAAGGCCGTATGATACAGAGCATTTTCAAAGATACTCTGCTCGATGGCACTGATGAGGCAAGCAAAGAGATCTTTTTTCCACATGCTTCATGTCATGGAAGAGAATATGGACAATATCCTGAAAGGAGCTAAATAAATGCAGATTTTAATCACAATTCTTGTCACTTTTTTCGCCGGCATGGGGGCCGGCCTGGGCACCGGTTTCGCCGGAATGAGCGCTGCTGCCGTCATCAGTCCCATGTTGATCACTTTCCTCGGCATGGATCCCTATATGGCTGTGGGTATCGCCCTGTCTTCGGATGTCCTCGCCAGCGCAATATCTGCCTATACTTATGCAAAGAACAAAAATATTGATATCAAAAACGGTCTGATCATGATGGGAAGTGTGCTGGTATTCACCGTCGTAGGCAGCTACGTATCCAGCCTGGTGCCTTCCGCTACCATGGGGAATTTCTCCGTGTTCATGACTTTCCTGTTAGGTATCAAATTCATCGTCCGTCCCGTAATGACCACCAAGGAAGCCATGCAGGGCGTCTCCGCGAAAAAAAGAGCCATCCAGTCTCTGGTATGCGGTATGCTGATCGGCTTCATCTGCGGTTTCGTCGGCGCCGGCGGCGGTATGATGATGCTGTTGATCCTGACCTCTGTCCTGGGTTATGAACTGAAGACCGCTGTAGGAACCAGCGTCTTCATCATGGCATTTACCGCATTTACCGGTGCTGCCTCCCATTTTGCCATCGGCGGCATGCCCGACTGGACGGTATGGATCCTGTGCGTTGTATTTACCCTGATCTGGGCGCGGATCGCTGCACTGTTCGCCAACAAGGCGACCCCCAAGACCCTGAACCGCGTCACCGGTGTGATCCTGGTGGTGCTGGGCATTGCAGTTATGTGTTTTAACCTGTTAGCCTAGCTGATTTCCTATACCTTGTGTATTTTCCGGCGGAGTGGTCGTTGCATTGCTCCGCTGATTTTCTATGATCTTGCGGATTTCCGACAGATCCCTGGCAAAATAAATGCCTTCCTGTCTCTCCGGCGAGGACAATCCCATCTCCGTCATATGTGATAACAGTGCTTTCAGGCTGTCATAATAGCCGTTAAGGTTATAGAGGATGCAGGGTGCGTCCAGGTGCTTTAATGACACCTTGGACATCACTTCGGAGATCTCTTCCAGCGTTCCGGTTCCGCCGGGAAAAGCAATAAATACATCTCCCAGTTCGATCATTTTCGTCTTGCGTTCTGTCATGTCCTTTGTGACGATCAGCTCCGTAATGGCATCATACTGGTATTCCATATCAATGAAAAACTGCGGCTCCACGCCGGTCACCTCGCCGCCTGCCTGTAATACGCTCTCCGCGATCTCTCCCATGAGACCGGATTTGGATCCACCGTATACCAGACGGTTACCGCTTTCACCGATCCAGGTTCCCAGCTCACGCACAGCTTTCCTCAGAGAAGGATCATTTCCTTCATTTGCTCCCAGATATACTGTAATGTTCATCGTATTTTCCTCCTGCTTCCAAGTATAAGGGCTTTCCTTTCTTTTGACAAGGCAGGAGCTACCGGCACAAATGTGAATGACGTATCGGTTGCGTTAATTCAGGCATAATATATCTGCTGTCCGGATTCTGCTTTTACATAAGCAATAAATTCTTCAGCCACATGGGACAGGGTATGATTTTTATTCCAGATCAGCGCATAGGACGCATGGGCATCGGGATGCTCCACTTCCCGCACACAGACATCTTTGTCCCGGATCAGGGAAGAAATGGATGCCGGATAAATCGAGATCCCGACTCCGTGCAGGCTCAGCTCATAAGCATTCATCATATGAGCGATGCGCCCCCGGATCACCGGTGCATGCCCCGTTCCCTCGAACCATTTGTCGATCTCTCCCTTACGGGACTCCCGGGAGGGGATCAGCAGGTCGTAGGGTAACAGTTCCGAAGGCTTCACCGGGTCATTTTCCTCCGCGTACAAGGGATGTCCCTTGGGAATTACCGCTACCCAGGGTTCCTCATAGACCGGCAGGACCTCGAATTCCTCCGTATTGTAGGGCGCCGTGATCATGGCGATCTCGCATAATCCCTTCGTCACACGATTATTCACATCATCCGTATTCCCATTCCACAGATTATACTGCACATGGGGATGTTTCTGTCTGAATCCCGCGATCCATTCCGCGAAAAGTCTGGGACCGCAGCCCTCTACCGACGCAATATATAACGTTCCCTGCAATCCTTCCTTGCGTTCTCTGACATCCTCCTCCGACCGGTTCACCAGATCCAGGATCTGATTCGCATATTGCAGGAAAAGCTCTCCCTCTTCTGTCAGGGACACTTTATGGGGCGTCCGAAGGAACAATGTCGTCCCCAGTTCCGCCTCCAGATCCTGGATCTGACGGCTTAAGGGCGGCTGCGCGATCGCCAGCTGCTCCGCGGCTTTTGTGAAGCTTTTCTCCTCCGCCACTGCCTTGAAATACCGGATATGTCGCAATTCCATCTTCCCAGCATCCTCCTTCCATGCTTTTTCCAAAAACCAGCTTAATCATTCTATTTGTGTAACATGTTGTATTTCCTTCTACTATACCTTTTAAGTATTATTATACTTCTATTATATGTATTTCACATTATAAGCGCAATATGGTAAATTATAATCATCAAAAGGAAGTCAGGCCTGACCCCTTAAGCGTAACAACAAAGTCAACAGTTCATTTGTCTTGGAAAGGTTAAGGGTGAATATTATGAAGAAGATCATGGAAAAGGTTAACGAGTTTTTTGACGAGTATTACAAGAGCTTCGCTGAAAAATTTTGATAGAAGTGTGTTTTTCACGCTCATATACACAGAAGAAAACAGCAGATCTGGCGGGATCTGCTGTTTTTATATTATCAGTTTCCATTTTCCACAAACTTCATCTTAATGATCTCCTGCAGACTTCTCGGCTCATAGTCCATCCAAGGCTTCATACATCCTACATTGTACGCCTGTATGGTACTGTCACCAATGTGACGGCAGTCGTTGTCTTTCATTCCTTCCAGACATTTCTGAAAATACATATCTTCCGGGCTGTTGTGGGTATGCCCGTAGAGTAGAATCGTGCCGCGGCTCATATGCTTCCAGCTGAAAATAGGGTAATGGCACAGCACCAGTTCATAACTCTTACCGCCTACAGAATCCCGGATCTCCCTATAATCGCAGACTTCCTGGAACAATTGTCGGTATCTGAGGTCGGACACATCATCGTGATTGCCACGGATCAGGACCTTTTTTCCCTTCAGGATTGCCACCAGAGCGATTAGATCCTCGTTCTTACCGCGCATGCTCACATCCCCCAGGATATACACGGTATCGCCGTTATTCACCTTTTCATTCCACCGTTTTACGATCTCGGTGTGCATTTCCTCCAGATCCCGGAACGGACGGTCATCGAAACGTATCGCCGCTTCATGAAACAAATGCAGATCACTGATATAATAATTCATATTGTTCCCTCCCGCTCCACATTCTACAGATAAAACATCTCAATATTTGAGCGTTCTCATTATTGTTTCAAATTCTAATTCCGCATTTTCATCCAACAGTTTTGCGCAAAACAAAACTTTATTCTTAGGAAATCCAAAATACCATATTTCATCCTTTGGAAGATCTGCTCCATTTTCAGTCTCTGCAGCACTTAATTCCCATGCAACCACAAGTTTTTGGATTTTTTCTTCTTTTCTATCTAATTGTAGCTCACTACTACTCTTTAGTTCTGCATGCTGACCTAAATATACTTGCACAAATTCATCTGCTGTTGTCTCCCGGTCAATCCATGATGGTTCTGCAAATTTTGAAATTTCCACATTTGCTATTTCCCTGTCTTGATATAATAGTATGAAATTGGCATAATCATCTCTAATATCAATTCCATTTATTGTCCAACCATCATCCGGTGTCCATGATGCAATATTATTAATTGGCTCTGTTTTACTTTTACAGCTTACTAAGCTCAAACATAAAATTGCAATAACGAAGATCAGTTTTTGTTTATATCTATTCTTCATAACTTAGCAGTACAGCCTCCTGTTATTTGGGATATCTTTAATATTCCTTTTTCCGTTGCATGCTTTTCCCAGTCATTTTCTGTCAATATCTCTAGCGGTAATAATCTCTGTGGACCGTTTTCATCCTCTTCATATCCCCAGGAGTATCCGCCCAGGAATTTCAGTTTATTGCTATTCATGCGGGAGGGCAGATCTACTAGATAGGTATAAGCTGTCCATTTCAAATGTCTACACCCAGCCAAATTACAACAGGGAGCATCAAATATTTCTGCCGGATAACCATACGCAAAATATGGATTCCCTTTTTCCAGATTATCATCACTGACATCTATGGAAAGCTCTCTGTTTTCCCCATAATTTTCAATTCTTTCCACGAATTGAATAAATCCACAGGATCTCCGATAACCGGTTGCATTCATATGTTCAAAGTAACCATGCATTACTGGATAACCTATGCAACATATTTTATCTATCGGAAATCCCTGAAGGGCATCATAGCCAATTTCCCTGGGATCTGTGCCTTGTTTGTATTCTACTGTAAGCATTTCTTCTATGCCATGAAGTGTAAAAGGAATTGTTACTCTGCTCTTCAGCGCGTGAAATACTTCTTCATGTGTCATTCTTTCGTTACTATTTTCTGCCAGCAAATCTGCCTCGTCTAATGCTTGTTCTATATCATAAGTATCTTTTGAGTTTTCCATGTTTTTCTCCTGAATATCAATATCGCTCTCATCGGTATTCTCATTTCTGGCAACGGATCCATACAATATAATTTTAATAATATTATCCATCATTTCCAATAGAGGATGCACTACTGTTATTTATACATAATTATATCTCTGCCTTTTATTATTCACAATAAAAAAATAGAAACACAATTCACATTGAACATCATTAAAATTATTGAATAAAATTCAATATCTTGACATATAATTATATTATAATTATAATTTAATTATGAAAGGTATTAGTTTTGAATGGGATGATAATAAAGCAGCCATCAACGAGGCAAAACATCACATCACATTTTCAGAAGCCAGCACTGTATTTGCGGATGAAAATGCCATTTTGTTTGACGATCCCAATCATTCACAAGAGGAAGAAAGGTTTATGATGTTGGGGCTAAGCGATCACGCAAAAATGTTAATTGTATGTCATTGTTATCGCGGTATGGATGATGTTATTCGTATTATCTCCGCCAGAAAAGCAACCAAGAATGAAACAACTCAATACTACAAAATTAACGAAAGGTGGTAAGTCAATGGAAAAGGAATACGATATCGAAAAATTAAATCCCAGAAAAAATCCCTATGCAAAGCGTGTAAAAAAGCAGATTACTATTAACATTGATGGTGATACCATTGATTTCTTCAAGGCAAAATCAGAAAAATGTGGTATTCCCTATCAAACACTAATTAATCTGTATTTGTCAGATTGCAAAGAGCAAAACAGAGAATTGGAATTAAAATGGAACTAGCCCAACATTGTACAAGGATGTCAGCAATGCCGACATTCTTGTTTGTTTATAGAGGATAAATTCAAAAATAGGAGAAACGCTGTAAAATCGACGTTTCTCCTACTCTTAAATTGATGCTGGTGGCCGGACTTGAACCGGCACGGAGTTGCCCCCGAGGGATTTTAAGTCCCTTGCGTCTGCCTATTCCGCCACACCAGCGGACGCATTGCGTTATACTCGACTGCATGGACTTACGCGCTAAGCACTGTTCCATTGAGCTCATCAACGCAAATGGATGGAGGTGGATTCGAACCACCGAAGCAATTTGCAGCAGATTTACAGTCTGTCCCCTTTGGCCACTCGGGAATCCATCCATGTCAGGCAAAGTGCCCTAACAATGTGAAATTGTAGCATATGTTCACACAAATTGCAATATGTTTTTTGCTATTTTAGTGTAAAAGTTCAGCCATAGGATGACAGAAGCGACGATTGGGTGCTCGCGCTCAAAGCGTGTTAACGCGACTTTGCGAATGGCGCAGGCTGAACTGCTTCAATATAGTACAGATAAAACGGATACTGCGCCAGCTGCATCTGCCCGTGATCGGTCACCTGATACCCTTTCTGCTGCAGTTCCGCGAAAGAGTCATCGCTCATGGCATCCGGTGTAAAGTACCAGAATCTGTCGGATTCTGCCTGGTTGTAATCACCGTTTACGATCTCATTATCAGGATAATAATAATACAGCACTGTCCATCCCAGATGTTTCACCCCGTTGGTGACCATCTGCACATCCTCTTCGGGCGTGCCGATCAGATCCAGGGTCTTGTCAGTCTCTACCTTCTGCTGTTCATAACTGCCATAAGATTCCCGGTAATTCTGTATTCCCATGCCAAACATTACAAGCAGTAACAGCACAAACAGCAATTGGGCTGACAGCCCCAAGCCTTTCCAGGACCGGTTCTCCAGCTCCGCCACCAGTTCCAGCACCCGGCTGCTGCCGATGACCAGCATCATGATCGCCACTGCACTTAACGGATACAGATATCTCTGCGCCAGCATCGGTGCCATTACAACACTCAGCAGATACGCAAATGCCAGCGTTCCCAGGATCGTGCAGGCACCTACTACCATGGCGTAAGTTTTGTCAGACCATCTTTTCACTGACGGCTTCTGCAGACGAATACCCTCTTCTCCCATGGAAAACAGGGACGAATCCGCCACCAGCGTCACTATCAGCAGTACTAACAGCAACGGAAATACAATTACATTCATCCGTCTGCCGCCCATGACGATCTCCAGGCTCTTATCCAGCCCGAGGATCTCCGTCATCCACCAGCCTCTGCTGACATTTTTCAATCCCGCATAGAAAAAATACAGCCAGGGAGCATAGCCGATCAAAAATGCCACGATTGCCAATACACCTTTTCTCCAGGTCTTACCGCGGTATTTGATCCACACTGCCACTCCGGTGAAAAACATCATAATGCCCACGGCTACCAGAGCATAATAGTGAGAATATGCCGCGCCAAGTGCCCACAATACCATTCCGGTCCAGGTCTTCCTGGTGCCATCCGCTATTACACGGTAAGAACAGTAAAAGCAACCCATTACACACAAAAAGGCAAGTGCATACATACGAACTTCCAGATTATATTCCAGGCACGCCTGTCCCAGACCCGATATCATCACGAAAAATGTGGTCGGGAGCATACCGAAATGTTTCCGTATCACTGTCAGTGCCAGCACGATACCAATGGCAAACGGTACCAATGAAGCCAGATGGAATACCGGAACGCTGAATCCGAACAGGGTTCCAAACAGTTTCAGCCAGTAATAATACAGCGGCGGATGATTATCCCAGTAATACAGCACCTGCAAGATACCACCGACGCTCTTATGTGCAGTATTTGCAGAAAAAGCTTCATCTCCCCACAGCACCCGGTCGGACATCATGCTGAAATTGAGACAGATCACCAGCACACTGAATGCCAGTACCACGACCGGTCCTATGTATCTGTATACAATGTTCCATCCTTTGCTGTCGGCGATTTTAGTCATAACACTGTGAATCTTCTCATGTTTACCGGCTTTCGCCTCTTCCACGAACAGTTCACAAATGGTATATGCCAGCATGATGCAGATTTCCAGGCTCAGCACTTTGACTGCATATTCCCGGGATTCTACGAGTTTTCGCAAAATTGTATTATCGTCATTGCTGGTCAGGGAAAGCAATACCCACGGCACAAAAAGCATGATCATCAGACAGGTTGCATAACGAAGAACATACGCTCCCTTACTTCCGGTCACCGTCTTCCCGGTGCTTCCATTATTTTTCAAAACATATTGCCGCCAGATCCCTAAGGATACCAGCGGCAACAGCAGGGTTATGATGATGGTAAACATCTGAAATCCTCTCTGTCTTTGGTAAATTATATTTTTTTCTACACGTTATTCCTGCACATACTTCAGGATTGTCGCGGAAGTCTGGGGCATCTCGATCAGGATCTTCCCTGCCTTGATCTCATACTCCGCGCCTTCCATGCAATATCCGTCATCTCTGGACTGCAGGATCACTTTCATCTTACCTGTCTTAGGAACCCCGATCTCCCATACATGGATCTCCTTGGTGATGGGATGATTGTTATTGTTGATCAGGATCGCACACTGTCCCTTGCGGTTAAAACGCCCGTAGGAGATGAAGTTATAATCATTCTCCAGCATTTTCAGGGAACCGGTACGCAGTTCCTCGTTTTCACGGCGCAGGCGGATAATATCCTTGTGAAACGACAACAGCACCTGATCCTCATGTCCCCAGGGATAGGTTCTCCGGTTATCGGGATCCGTGAATCCGCAGACACCGGCTTCATCTCCGTAGTAGATCGTCGGTGCGCCCGTCCAGGTCATCTGGATCACAACGCCCTCCCTGAACACTGCCTTATTGATGCCCTGCTCCGCAGCCTGGGGGCCTAAAGTATTGGTACGTCCCACCTTATGGTTCGTTCTCGTCAGGAAACGGGAATGATCATGGTTGGACAGTTCATTCATAGCCACCTGCCAGCTGGGCATGGAAAAACTGGAGGTATGATGCCGCATGGCTCCCCAGAAGCTCTCTGCATTGCCGAGCAGATCCTCTCTGTAGTCATCGCTGTGCTTCTCCATACCGGTGAGGAACCAGGTCACGGGCTCCATGAACGCATCGTAGTTCATGACAGTATCCCATTCGTTGCCCTGCAGCCAGTCTCTGGTATTACCGTAATGCTCTGCCAGAATGATTGCCTCCGGATTGGCCTCTTTTACCGCTTTCCGGAATTCCTGCCAGAAATGATGATTGAACTCCTGGCTGTGACCTAAGTCTGCCGCCACATCCAGTCTCCAGCCGTCCACATTATAAGGCGGAGATACCCATTTTTTTGCAACATGAAGGACATAATCCATCAGTTCCTGAGAACCTTCGTAATTCAGCTTCGGCAGGGTATCATGTCCCCACCATCCGTCATAAGAATTGTTATAAGGCCATGCTGCCTGATTATGAAAATCAAAATAATTCCGGTAAGGGCTGTCTGCGCTGACATAAGCACCCTTGTCATAGCCTTCCGCATTCTCGTAAATACGTTCTCTGTCCATCCATTTATTAAAGGATCCGCAGTGGTTGAACACACCGTCCAATATGACTCTCATGCCTCTGCGGTGCACCTCTGCCACTACCTGGGCAAACATCTCGTTGCTCGCCTCTAAGTTCGCCTTATTGGTCACGCGGTCGATATAGCGGGAAGCGAAACGGTTCTCCCGCTGTCCATCCGGAAGCAGCTCTCCCTCATCACTGACGATCTTACCCAGATGGGGATCAATATAATCATAGTCCTGAATATCGTATTTATGGTTGGACGGGGATACGAACAGAGGGTTAAAATAAATTACCTCAACGCCCAGCTCCTGCAGGTAGTCCATCTTGTCCAATACGCCCTGCAGGTCTCCTCCGTAGAACTCACGGACATCCATCTGTGCAGGATACCGTCCCCAGTCCTCTACACGGTGCACCGGCTCCCCGATATAGCAGTATTCATTGGTCAGCACATCATTGGAAGGATCGCCATTGCAGAAACGATCGGTATAGATCTGGTACATTACCGCACCTTTTGCCCAGTCGGGAGTATGGAAGCCGGGAATGATGATAAAATCATAATACTCGTTGACCTCCTGCACCAATCCTCTCATATCGAAGATACCTGTGATCCTGCCGGTCTGTACCTCAAAGTAGTAGGATACCTTCTGATCATCCAGACGCATCACATAAGCATAGTAATCAAAATCATTATTGCTCTCCACTCGTACCATGAGATGCTTCTGTCCACCGCTTACGAGGAATATCCTGTCCACGTTGTTCCTGGCGGTACGGAAACGGATCGTCACCTCGGAATATGGTTCCGGCTCTTCCGGGATCACATACTCCGCACTTGTATCCGTAAAAAGAGCTCTTCTGTTAAATACGGGTCTCATGGCAGCAATATACTGCTGATTATATTCTGTTCGACGTAATCGCTCCAGATCCATAGTATCTATCCTTTCTGAGACTAATGTCTTACTATCTATATTATGCTCCTGCTATTCTTACCTGTGCAGCACATACATATGTAATTATACCCTTTTTCCTTACATCTGACAACAGCCTGACTTGTTTTTGAACGGTAAAAAGGACAGTCTTGGGAGGACTGTCCTTTTTAGAGAAGGTATTTCTTTCTTATGGGGTATAGCAAAAAACTATATAATGTATTGGGGGGGTTACGAGTATTATAATAGCATGCACTACTAGTTTTTACTATTCTCAAAATTCACAAATATTACAAAAATGAATATTTGTTTTTGTCTATTTTTCACAAAAGCAGTTTGTACAATACTACCAAATCTACGAAACGCCCTCGAAAACCTTTTCCTATACGAAAAGTGCTTCAAACTCTTCTCTGTTGATCTTTTCCTTTTCTAACAGAAGCTTAGCACAACTGTGAAGTACATTCTCATGCTGCATAATAATGTCTTTTGCCTTGGTATAGCAGTCATCTATGATGCGCTTGACTTCCTTATCGATCTCACCGGAAATCTCCTCACTGTGAGCCTTGGCATGTGCCAGATCCTTACCGATGAAGACTTCATCATCGTCATCGTCATAGCAGATAACACCGATATTATCAGACATTCCGTAACGGGTTACCATACGGCGGGCTGTCTTGGTGGCTTTCTTAATATCACTGGATGCTCCGGTGGTAATATCTCCGAAGATGATCTCCTCTGCGATACGTCCGCCCAAAGAGACCATGATATCCTGGAGCATACGGCTCTTGGTGGCGAACATCTCATCCTTTTCCGGCAGAGGCATGGTGTAACCGGCGGCTCCCACACCGGTAGGAATAATGGATACGGTGTAGACAGGTCCCACATCCGGCAGCACATGGAACAGGATCGCATGACCTGCCTCGTGATATGCCGTAATCTTCTTCTCCTTGTCGGAAATAATGCGGCTCTTCTTCTCCGCACCGATTCCTACTTTGACAAACGCCCTCTTAACATCTTTATTTGCGATAAAGGAGCGATTCTCCTTCGCTGCGATGATCGCCGCCTCGTTCAACAGATTCTCCAGATCCGCTCCGGTGAATCCTGCGGTAGTCTGTGCAAGCTGCTGTAGATTTACATCATCTCCCAGGGGTTTATTCTTCGCATGTACCTTCAGTATTTCTTCTCTGCCACCCACATCCGGAGTCCCTACCGCTACCTTACGGTCAAATCGTCCGGGCCGCAGGATCGCAGGATCGAGAATATCCACACGGTTCGTAGCTGCCATGACGATAATGCCTTCGTTGACACCGAAACCGTCCATCTCTACCAGTAACTGGTTCAGGGTCTGCTCTCTCTCATCGTGTCCGCCGCCCATACCGGTACCACGGCGTCTTGCCACGGCATCGATCTCATCGATGAACACGATACAGGGCGCATTGTGCTTCGCCTCTTCAAACAGATCGCGCACACGGGATGCGCCGACACCGACGAACATTTCCACGAAATCAGATCCGGAAATGCTGAAAAAAGGTACTCCGGCTTCGCCTGCCACGGCTTTCGCCAGCAGAGTCTTACCGGTTCCGGGAGGTCCCTCCAACAGAACACCCTTGGGAATCCTCGCACCGACGCCGGTGTATTTCCCGGGTTCTTTCAGAAAATCGACGATTTCCTCCAGTTCCTCTTTTTCCTCCTTCAGACCGGCTACCTGTGCAAAGGTGACGCTCTTGTCACCCATGGACATTTTGGCCCGGCTCTTACCAAAGTTCATCATTTTACCGTTACCGCCACCGGCCTGCTGGGCATTCATCATCATAAAAAGGAATACACCTACAGCCAGTACTGCCAGCATCGGCAGCATATAAGTAAGGAACCAGTTCTCTCTCTCAATGTCATTCACTACGGGGTCAAATCCGTACTCGCGAACCAGTGTCTCCAGCTCGGTGATATCCGTAGCATACAGCTTATGATTCAGTCCGTTCTTCATCTGGATCTCCAGATAGCCGGTAGGGGCTTCTCCATTCGGCTGTATTACGATCTCAGATACATTTCCGGCATCCAGATCTGCGATGAATTCTGCTCTGGTATAGTCCTCTTCCCGGTTGCTCAACAGATTGAGTCCTACGATCACCATGACCAGAAGTATGATAAAAATAAAATAAGAATTAATTGTTCTGCCGTTTTGTTTCAACTTCACGGGCCTCCTACATCTTCGTATTGCTTAATCGAATTCTACCACACCGATGTAAGGCAGATTACGATATCTCTGATCATAATCCAGACCGTAGCCCACTACAAATTCATCGGGAATATTAAATCCGGTATAATCTACATGAACATCAATGACTCTTCTCTCCGGCTTGTCCAACAGAGTGCACAGACGTAAAGAAGCCGGTCCTCTGTCACGAAGCATCTCTAACAGATAACTTAAGGTTCTTCCACTGTCTACGATATCCTCTACTACGATAACATCCTTATCCTTCAGGGATTCATCCAGGTCTTTTACGATCTTCACCACACCGCTGGACTTGGTGTCGCTGCCATAGCTGGATACAGACATGAAATCCAGGGATACGGGAACGGTGATACGCTTTGCCAGCTCACACATGAAGAAGCTGCCGCCCTTCAGTACACATACAAGGTGTACCTGCTTACCTGCATAGTCCTTACTGATCTGTTCTCCGATCTCCTGAATTCTCTTATCTACTTCCTCTTCTGTCAACAGTACTCTGATATGTTCTGCCATTTTCTTTTGTCTCTTCGCTCTTAGGCGAACTCCTTTCTTATTAATTGTACCTTTAAAATACGTTTTGTATTCTCCGTTACTTTATAATATTCGCTGATGCGATATCCCATGACCCACAGCACATGATCATCTTCTGCCAGGATCGGCAGTCTGTCGCGCTCCTTGCGAGGAATTTTCTGATCGACAAAATAGCTTTTTAATGATTTACGGATCATTCCGCCTCTGCCGTCTGCAATGGTCAGATAGTCCCCTGTCTGCCGTGTTCGTATCATCGGACATTTTTTTATTTTATCATAATCAAACCATTTCGTATACTGATTTGTGGGAACTTCTTGGTTTTTTTCAAGTCCATGGGACGCTTCCCACACGGAATATTCCAGAGCTCCCAGCGCGCACTCCACTGTTTTCTTCTGTCCCGGAATCATATCCGGATCCCGCTGCTGCCAGAGCGGTGTCGCAACAGCAGTCTGCTCGTCGCTGTCCGCAGCTTTCGTTGTCTGCATCGTCTGTATTGTCAGGATGACCTGTTCATATTGCCGCCTGCCGCGGATTCCGAAGGGAAGGCAGATCGTCCGGTTTCCTTCCTGCGTAAACAATGTCAGAAGCTCCGTAATATGTTGATAGGTGATGTCTTTCTGCCCGGGAGAAAGTCTTTTTACCTCTTCATACAAAAGTCTTTTACGGATCACCGGATGCAGCGTCAGAAAAGGTTCCACCGCGATATGCTCCTCTTGTGCCTGACTGCTCACATCCGACTGCAGCGCACTGCCCGGAGCCTTTATGCTCCGTATGCATCTGTTCACTGCCTCCGCCGTCTGCAGCTCCAGATATTCCTCCGTCTCCGCCAGCAGCTCCGCTGTCTGGTTCATGTGCGCCACACAGCCCCGCGCAATGTTTTGCTCCGCATAGGGTAAAATATGATGCCGTATCCGGTTCCTGGTATAATCGTCCTCATCGTTGGTAGCATCCTTACAGTAGAAAATTCCCTGTTGTGTTAAAAAGTCCTCGATCTCCCATCTCTCCAGGCACAGGATCGGCCGTATGATCCGACCTCTCACCGGGAGGATGCTTGCCAGTCCCCGGATGCCGCTGCCCCGGAACAGATGAAACAGCTGCGTCTCGCTGCGGTCATTGCTGTTATGCGCTACCGCGATCTTCGTGGCTCCCCATTCCTCCGCAGCTTTGTCAAAAGCTTCATATCTTGTTCTGCGGCCGGCTTCCTCTTCGGAACATTTTTCCAGAATTGCCCGCTGCCGCACATCGGCTTCCGTCAGGAAAAACGGGATTTTATGTTCTCCACACAATTTTTCCACATACCGGGCATCCTCACCGGCTTCCGGCCGGATCCCGTGATTGACATGGACCACCGCAATGTCCAGCGGGATTTCTCTCCTCCATTCCAGTAACAAAAATAAGAGGCAAACCGAGTCTGCCCCTCCGGAAACCCCGGCCACCACACGGTCACCGGGTTGCAGCATTTGATGCTCTTTTATATATGCAAATACTTTTTCTCGTGTATCCATCCATGTATTCATTATTTTACTCTATCCTAATTATGCGAAAAAATCAAGGCAGCAATCACGCATTCTCCCACAAGCACAGCACAAACACCGTCATATCATCCCGGATCCTGCCCCCACAGCTGCATATGGCATAAGAAAGTATCTTCTCTGCGATCTCCTGCGGATTCTGTTCTTCCAATGCCTCTATCATATCCCGCATCCGCTCCTCGCAATCATCCTCCAGCGCATCCAGCACACCGTCCGTCATCATGATCAGCAGATCGCCCGCTGCCAGCTGCCGCACCCGGACTTCCGTCTGCGCTTTCTGGAAAATCCCCAGCGGCAGACTTTCTCCACCGATACACTCTGTCCCGCCGCTTTCTTTCAGAAAAGTGGCCGCACCTCCGACTTTGCAGATCTCGCACTCTCCGCTGTACAGATCCAGGCTGCAGATATCCACCGTCGGATGATCTTCCTCCTCATTCTGCGCATACAATGCAGAGTTCAGCATATTTACGGATTCTTCGGTATCAAATCCCGCCTCCAGCATTTTTTCCATGAGATCCAATACTCTGCCGCTGCCCCGGCTGGCATCTTCTCCCGCACCGGTTCCGTCGGATAACAGCAATAACAGTCTTCCTTTTTCCGATTCCAGCATGGCATACTGATCCCCGGATATTTTCTCTCCCTCTTTTACTGCCCGGCTCACTCCGGTAAGGGCCACATATTTCGGTTCTTCTGTAAACTGAAAACAGTGTGGTTCCCTCTCTATGAGATAGGGACTTCCCGGCGACGGCTGCAGATGCTTCCCCAAAAGTACGGTAAGCATATCTGCTGCCTGCGAGGCCTTACAGCCGGATCTCTCCGTGGAAAGTATCATGCTGATACCGTTTGCGGCAGCACCTTTTTTTCGAATATAACATAACTCTGCTGCCGCGATCCCCTCACTATGCAATGCCTGGACGAGGTTTTTTCTTCGCTTTTCCTCTACCGGCCGGTAACACATCTCTTCTCCGGCCACTTGTTCCATGATCCGTGCGACCGTCTGCAGATGATCCCCCATGACCTGCCTGCTCTGCTGCAGCAGACATTTCTCCAGAATACTCTGTCTGTCATCTCCCACAATCCTCGCTTCGTCGTGAAAACTTCTCCCCAATTCCTCAAAACTCTCCGCATACCCCAACAGCTTCTGCCGACACAGCATGGATACCTGTGCACATAACTTCTGTTCTGGATTTTTCTGTTCCCGTTTCCCTATCACCATGACTATTCCCCTTTCTGTCTTCACGATTATAGAGCCACTGTTTCTTTCTTTTTGTCAAATTCGGGGGAATGTTACCTTCATTTTTTGCGACAAAAAAAGCAGGTCCACTGTTGAGAATCAGTCTCCCTGCTTAATTGTCCTCTTTAAAAAGAATCTCACCTTCATACACCAGTCCCAGCTTATCCTTCGCCACTTCCTCCACATAAGCCTTGGTCTGCGTATACTTGCGATACTCCTCGATCTCTTCCGCTCTGGCGGTCTCCGCATCGATCTGTGCACTCAGGCTTGCGATCTGGGTATCATATCCTGCGATCTTCCGTTGTAATTCCACGCTTCGCACCGCAACGACTACCATGATCATCAATACGACCAGGCTCACCAGGAACAGGCTGAACCGGTTCTGATGTCTCCTGCGGTAGGCTACTCGTCTTTTTCCCCTTGCCATACGCGCATCTCCTTTCTATGAATATTTTAAGCATTTTCCGAAGTCTCGTCAACTTCTTTTTTACCCATCTTACGGATATCCGCAACGCCTTATGAATCGGGTTTAAGAGCATGTTGAGAAATCCGGAGACATATTTTACCAGGAGGGGACTTAGCGTCCTGTGATACAGATACATTCCCAATACTGCCCCCAGCACGGCGAACCATCTCAGGTTCCCATTGCTCTCCCGGAACATCAGTAAAAACACTTTTCCCGCACAATAGATCCAGAAGGCAATATCCTCCAGTGACACCATGCCGTTGCCATGTACAAAAACCCTCCGCAGAATCCGCAGTATATCATACAGAAAAGTAATCTCTATTCCCAGGAGAAACGCATGCAGCAGAAAAACATTTTCATTCATTAACGGAACAGCCTGGCGAAAAATGACTCCTGCTTCTCCCCGGATGCTGCGGTATCCGAATATACGAAGCTGTCGATCCGGCCGTCAATGTCCACTTCCCCTTTATCCAGGGTCAGCCGATTCACATGCAGTTCATTTCCGCGGATCATCAGCATCCCCTGTTCCGTCTCCAGCAGAATCTCCCGCAGATCAAAAGAAAGCACATCATTGACACCGTTCACCGTGCAGGTTCGTCTGTTGGTCATAATTATTTTATGCATACGCCCTGTTGTGTTTAAATCTTCCATACTTCCTCCCATCTGTGTCACATTGCAATTTATCATAACTATTCAAAGCTACAATTCATCTTATGGGAGTCATTGGAAATTTATACATATTTATACATAACGAAAGAGTTCTTTTGCTTCTTCTTTTTTCACTGTCTCCTGAACATCCAGCACTTCTACCTTTACTTCCTTGTTACCGAAAGAGATCGTGATGATGTCTCCCTCTTTTACATTGGCAGATGCCTTTGCCGGTTTGTCGTTGATCAATACTCTGCCGCTGTCGCAGGCTTCGTTGGCCACAGTACGGCGTTTGATCAGGCGGGACACCTTTAAATATTTATCCAGTCTCATGGGTTTCCTCTCCTTCTGAAAACATTTCTCATAACGAAAGAGACCCGAAAGGTTGTCCTTTCGAGTCTCTGAAAAATCAGCTTCTATTATGCGTTCAGCATATCCTTTAATGCTTTACCAGCCTTGAACTTAGGAGCCTTGGAAGCAGCGATCTTCATGGGCTTGCCGCTCTGAGGATTTCTACCTTCTCTTGCTGCTCTGCTGGATACTTCGAAAGTACCGAAGCCAACTAACTGAACCTTACCATCCTTCTTTAACTCTTCAGCAACAACATCTGTGAAAGCCTTTAATGCCTTCTCTGCGTCCTTCTTGGAAAGACCAGCCTGATCAGCCATAGCTGCAACTAATTCTGTTTTGTTCATATTGAACTCCTCCTATAATGAGTTTCGTGATTAAATTTACGCTCGAAAATAGTTCTTTTGAAACGTCTATAAATATATATATCTGTTTTTATCCCTTTTGTCAAGGCATTTCCGCATATTTACGGCATTTCCTGTGCCTTTTCAAAGATTATTTTGAAGTTTGGGAACTAACTGTCAGATCCACAAAAGAATACGATACATCCTTCTGTTCATCGTCCACCTGAACCGTATAACTCCTGGTCTCATATCCGGACTTCCGCAGTGTGATCACGTGACTTCCCGATGTCTTTTTGAAGCTACAGGGTGAGATTCCCACATAGTTACCGTCCAGATATACTTCCACGTTTTCCGGTGCATCAATGTGTACCCGATAGTAGGTGGTTGTGGTGTCTGCCGTCGCAGAAGTACTGCCGGAAGCAGTACCGGTGGAAGAGCTGCCTGCAGACGACGAGCTTTGTGTACTTCCTGTGCTTTCCTCACTGTCGGAATCCACTTTATCTAATTGCACATCCACTCCGGCAGATTCCTGTCCTACCCGGAGATACTGTGTCAGAGATTTATAGCCGTCCGCTTTTGCTATGATCTGGTGGATTCCGTACTCCAGTGAGACCGGCTGGGAAGGATCCACCTGACTTCCGTCAATATACAGCTCCGCATCGGCCGGGCTCATGGAAAACAGCACCATACCGTACTTCGCCTCCGCAACCTCCAGATCTCCGATATCCAGGGTTGTCTCTTCGTTACGGTTGATCACTACATACTTCGTACCGCCTCCGCCTCTGCAGCTGATATCCACCTGATAACTGCCTTCCGGCACCGTCACCAGCATGTCCTCCGTGATCCTCACGATCTGTGTCTGTCCGATCTCCAGCCATCCACCCACGAAATTCTCATCATTGACCAGCCGGAGATATCCATGACCCTTTTCCACGACCACGCTGAGCACCGTACTGTCAATTCCATGGAAGGTAAGAATATCGGATGGATTCAGATCGATCTCTTCTATACTGTGCCCCTGGGAAAAATACTGTGTGTCTTTGGACAGCTTATAGGTTTCTCCGCCGATGCTTACCTCGTGCCTCACCGCATTCAACTCATAGCGCTCCACACTATCATACTGCCATGCCGTCTGTGCCAGCTGCATGGATGTCAGGTGTTTCTGTGTCTTCAGAAAAGTCACATCCACAATATCACCCTCCTGCAGCTGATCCAGCGAGATCGCCTTGCCGTATTTATCCCCGAAACGGGTGGTTCCGTCCATGGATAGCGTATATCGCCTGCAGAGATCCAGATTCAACAAAGTGACAGTTTTGTCAACTTCGTTAATATCCACCAGTACAGCAGTATCCGCAGAATCATAGCTGTCCGGATTCGTCACCACGAATCCGGTATCTACACGCTCCGCTTCCGTCTGTGTCTGCGTCTCTGTATTTCCTTCCGTGGCAGCTTCCTGCCCGCAGCCAGTTATTGACAACATTGTCATAAGCCAAATGCATGCCACTGCTTTCATCAGATATCTTTTGTTCATGCTTTTGTCTCCTCTCCGGTACCTTAGTGTCTATCCGATCTTATGATCTTATGGTCTCAGAATCCGTAGGAATTTTTTTCGGGCGGTCTCCTGTTCCAGCAGCCGGTCCAGTTTTTCCTGATTTTTTTCCGGAATCCATGCTTTTCCCGAATTGTAATAGAAATTCACGATCTTCCATAATTTTTCGGGATAAGACAATCTGTAGAACAGATCCTGTCTCTCGAAGGGATTCAGCGGTCTGACGGATTCATAAGCTGCCAGCAGGGCTTCCCCCCGGTTACAGTCCCAATCACTTTTCTCCAACAGTTTACGCAGCAACAGATAAAGATCCCTTATGGGACCGTCTGCCTGACATTTTTCAAAATTCACCAGGAAAAATCCTCTGTCCTGACGCAAAATATTGTGATATTGATAATCACCGTGACAAAAGCAGAAGGTTTCTCCCGCTTCTACGTCATGTGAATTTTCTATCTTTTTCCATTCCTCACAGATCTGCCCGGCCTCTTCCAAAAAAGGATCCATCACGGCAGCCAGCCGGATCTCGAACCAGGTCTTCTGGCTCCGCTGTTTTAAGAATCTCCGGGCCCTCTTCAATTCTTTGTTATGCTTCTCATACTCTCGACTCGGAAGGAATCTACGGATGACCGGTGTGGGTATCCCTTCCATCTCGGGAAACGTGGGAATAAATTCCAGATCCTTGTGAAGTCCGGCCAGCAGGTGCATGGCTTCCATGCATTCTTCCCTGTCACGGATGTTACATTCTCTGCCTTCCCACCAGGTCTTCAGAATATATCTGACACCATCTCTGTCCGTGACCGACAGTGCACCCTCTCTGGTGGCGAGCAGTCTCTCCGCAGAGATATTCCCACAAGCCTCCAGATGCTTAAGCACCTGTTCCTGCAGACGCAGCTGTTCCTCGCGTCCTGTATATTCCTTGAAGATCAGGCAGCCCTGCTGTGTATCGCACAGAATCGCCCCCCGCCCTTTTCGGGTACGCAATACCTCTATCTCATACTGCTCCAGCAGTGCCACCGCTCTGTCATTCACTTACAACCCCTCCTAAGATATGTACTTAACCGGTTTGACGGTTCCTACGCTATCTTATGAGAGATCTTATAAAAGTATGCTCACTCTTTGCCTGCTGCCAGTTCGCCCGCCTTTTCCAGCAGTTGTTCTCTGGTATTCTGCTCCGGGTGCTCTAAGACCAGTTCCAATAGCTTCTGCAGCATATCGCCCAGCTCCCTGCCGGGCTTCATTCCCATAGTAATGAGATCTCTGCCGGTGACAGCCAGCGTTTTCAAGGATACGCACTGCTTTTTCTCCAACATCTCTTCATATAACTTCTTCCAGAGCTCCAGGTTCTCCAGCTTCTCTGCCCGCAGATAATCGCTCTGTGCCAGGATATCCGCCTGTCTCACCGGGAACAATAGCGGGAAAATGTCTTCCCCGATCTTGTTCACAGCTCTCCGCACGATCCGCAGGTCAGGTGTCACATCATTACCATAATCATGGTATCTTACCAGACGGGTCACCACTGCCACTGTATCATTATCAAATCTGAGTCTCCTAAGGATCCCGCGTGCCATCTCCTCACCCACTGCAGGATGTCCGTGAAAATGAGTGGTGCCGTCTTCATCCACGGTAAGTGTCTCAGGCTTGCCGATGTCATGAAGCAGTATAGCATACCGCAGATTCTTCTCAGGTGCGATCTCTATGAGGGCATGTAAGGTATGCTCCCCCACGTTATATTTATGATGCTTATGCTTCTGAGGAGTCTCCATCATGGCATCAAATTCCGGCAGGATCACCTTCGTGACACCCATGTCATAAGCATCTCGCAAGGTGTCAGGATGAGGGGAGATCAACAGCTTGGTCAATTCCACCTGAATCCGTTCTGCACTGATCTTCTGCAAAGTCGGTGCCAGCTTCCGGATCGCCGCTTCGGTGTCCTCGTGGATCTCGTAGCCTAACTGCGCAGAGAAACGAATGGCACGCATGATGCGCAGAGCATCCTCTCCGAAACGTTCCTCCGGATTGCCCACGCAGCGGATCAGCTTCGCCCCGATATCCTGTAAGCCACCGAAGATATCGATCAGCCCCTCTGTTTCATTATATGCCATGGCGTTGATAGTGAAATCCCGGCGTTTTAAATCTTCTTCCAGATTCGGGGTAAAAGTGACCTCCCTGGGATGTCTGCTGTCTTCGTATTTTCCATCCACGCGGTAAGTGGTGACCTCGAAGCCCTCTTTGTCCAACATGACCGTCACGGTACCGTGCTGGATCCCGGTGTCGATGGTACGACGGAACAGCGCCTTCACCTGCTCCGGTCTCGCCGAAGTGGTAATGTCCCAGTCCTCCGGGCATCTGCCCAGGATGGAATCCCGCACGCAGCCGCCTACCACATAGGCTTCAAATCCTGCCGCCTGAATGGTTTCTATAATGTATTTCGCTTTATCGGGTATCTGTATCTGAATCATACTTCCCTTTCATTCCTGTTCTTTGTCGCCTTAAGCTTCCGGTTTCATGATAAATTTATCGATGACTTCCACCAGCCCGTCCTCATCGTTAGTACCGGTGATGTAATCTGCAGCTTCCTTGACCGCCGGCTGGGCATTCCCCATTGCTACGCCGGTTCCCGCATATTCGATCATGGAGATGTCGTTGTAGCCATCGCCGCAGCAGATTGCATTCTCTCTGGTCAGTCCCATACCCTCCAGCATGTGATCGAGAGAAGTTGCTTTATTCACATCCTTGGGCATGATCTCAATGAAATAGGGCTCGGAACGGTAGATGCTTGCCACATCACTGTATTTTTCCTGCAACTGTTTCTCCAGTTCGGGGGCAATCTCTTCCGGTGCCGTCATCAGACATTTGTTGATATCAAAATCTACATAGGATACAAAATCATCCACCACTTGAATGGGGATTCCGTTAATCCTTGCTTCTAACTGCACATATTTATCCGGCTCAAATGCAGAGATGACTCCCTCTCCCTGATAAGTGATCAGTCCGCAGCCATTCGCTTTGGCGAATTCATACAATCCGGGTACAATGGACAGGGGCAGTGTTCTCTGATAGACCACTTCTCCCGTTTTACATTCCACGATACGGGCTCCATTAAAGGACAGAAGATATCCGCCGTATTTTTTCAACTCCAGTTCCTCTTCACACTTCCGCATACCGGGCGTGGGACGTCCGGAAGCCAGGATCACCTTGTGTCCATGCTGTAAAATATTCCAGATTCCCTGTTTTGTAGCTTCTGTAATCTCTTTTTTAGAATTGGTCAGTGTTCCGTCAATATCTAATACCAGAACCTTTTCCTGCATTTCTTTTCTCCTCTAATCTAACAGTACCTGTCTCTTCTGCTTGCGCAGTGAAACAGGTACTTGTCTGTTGTCTATGTTCTGTTCCCCGGCAAGCCTTACTGTGCCTGTGTTGCGGTCTCTTCGGTAGCAGCGGTCTGTTCCTCGGTGATCTCCTGGGTCTCTGCTGTTGCAGTCTCAGTCTCAGCAGCCGCGGATTCCTCTGCCTGCACCTTCAGATAATTCAGCTTACCCTTGGGATCCTCTACTGTTACATCTGCAGTAATATCCTGCATATGCTGACTCATTGTATCGGATACCAGCGTATTCTTGATGTTGATCTTCCACTCGGGCTGATCCTGTCCGATGTAGTAAAGTACATAAGTGGTGTCACTGACAGTGATGGCTACGGTATCTCCTGCCTGACGGCTGCTGTCGAAGATCCAGTTGCTCAGCTCCTCGGTCATACCGGTCTTGGTTACCTGCTCGAACAGACCGCCGTTCTCTACTGCGGAAGTATCCTGTGTATACTTCTTGCACAATTCTGCGAAGCTGTCCTCGGTAGCTGCACCATTCTTCCACTCCTCCAGGATCTCTTCACCGGTCTTATCCTCGGTGGGAATGATCACACGTACATCTGCGGAAGGAGTCTCATCCAGATATCTCTTCTCAAATGCCACGGCATAGTAGCAATGGCTGTTGTCGTTGGTAATGACGGTGGTGTCTCCTGCCTTTCTGGCATCATCAAACAGCCAGTCGGAGATCAGGTAGTTCACGGAAGACTTCTTCTCATTCTCGTGTGCTTCGCCGTCTTTTGCCACGGTCTGCTCCGCATCGTCAGCCAGTACCTTGGCATCTTCCATGGCCTTGGCGATCTCAGCATCGGAAGGCTGGTAAGCGGTATCGGTGCTGTCGGAAGCTGTTGCATCTGTAGCTGCAGTTCCGTCTGTTGCAGTGGTATCGGTGGTTGCAGCAGTCTCCTCTACGGGATCTGCCAGTTCGGTAGGCTCGGTGGGCAGATCAGCTTCGATCGTGGTCAGGCGGTAGTCTACGGAATCGTAGGTTGCCTTATTTTCCTCATAATAGCTCTGGATCTCATCATCGCCGGGAGCATTGTCCTCCTGCAGCTTCTGATAATAAGCGTTCATTACCATGTCGTTCTTCACATATTCTTCGATACGACCCATGGTTGCATAGCTTCCGTAGATGGAACGTACATATTCCTTATCAGATACGCCTGCGGCTGCAGCGGAGGTTTTGATGGTTTCCTTGAAAGTATTGTACTCATCCGTGGTATCGTAGGTGAAGCCGGCTGCTTTGGCTTCTGCCATCAGCGCCTTATTCTGCTTCAGGCTCTCTACAGCATTCTGCTCAAAATAGTCCTGCCAGGTCAGAGTCTCGGAATACATCTGGGTGGACAGATCCTTGCTGGTATCCAGTCCGAAATAGCTTAAATAACTTCCGTACTGTGTAATGTAGTTGTTCTTGGAGGTGTTGTAGACATAATCAAATTCTACCTTATTCACCTCTTCCCCATTGATCACTACATAAGTCTCATGAGTCGCCAGATAGGTCCGGATCGGGAAAGATGCCACCAGGCATACCAGAGCAACGAGGAATACGATCCCGACTGTTGTGCTGATGCGCTCTTCCTTTTTCTCCTTTTCCTTCTCTTCTTTACGCTTCTGTACCTTACGGTCATATTTTGTCATGACCTTCTGTTCAGTTTGTTCTTTTTGTTCCTTATTTTCTGTAACTTTTTCATTCTTAGACATTGCTTACATGTCTCCTTCCTAGCGTCTTAAGTCCAATGACTCCTTATTTTACCGTATTTTAGCGGAAAAAGAAAGCTATTTCACATATTTTTCAAGTTTTTCCACGATATTTTTCACACATCCGGGCTCAAAAGGACTGTCCAGTCCGACTTCTTTGATCATGTTGGTGTAAAAATCGCTGGCAGACAGCCTGCACAGCTTCAGATAGCTCTTCCACGCCTCTGTAAAATCGGCATCCATCTTCACCTTGTACTGTAGTGCACAGGTCTGTGCCAGGCAGTAATCAATATAATACAGAGGATAGTCGTAAATGTGCAGCTGCTTCTGCCAAAATCCTCCCTGTCCGAAGAAAGGATCTCCCTCGTAGTCCAGATGAGGCTTGTACTCCCGCTCCAGACGGCTCCATGCCTGCTTTCTCTCTGCCGGGGTCAGCTCCGGGTGCTCATAGACGATATGCTGGAACTCATCCACCATACAGCCGTAAGGGATAAATGCCGCCGCATCCTCCAGATGCATCTCCACATAATCCTGCGCTCTGTCGCCGAAGAACAGGTTCATCCATTTCTCCGTGAAAAATTCCATGGACATGGAATGGATCTCTGCAGTCTCCATGCCGATATCCGCATGCTCTCTGATAGGATCCTGTGCAGCAAGATACCCCTGGAATGCATGACCGCACTCATGAGTGATGACGTCCACATCACCGCTGGTACCGTTAAAATTAGCGAAGATAAACGGTGCATGGTAGAGGGGCAGATAGGTCATGTAACCGCCTGCCTTCTTCGTCTTGCGTCCCAGAACATCAAATAACTGGTTCTCCATCATGAAATCAAAAAATTCCGCAGTCTCCGGGGACAGCTCGCGGTACATCTTCTGTCCGGCCGCCATGATCTCTTCAGGGGTTCCGGTGGGCGCCGGGTTGCCATCCTTAAAATATACCTGCTCGTCGATATAACTGAGCTTCTCCAGACCCAGACGCTGTCTTCTGCGGTCATGCAGTTTCTCTGCGAAGGGTACGAAATACTCCTTGATCTGCCTGCGGAAAGCCTCTACCTCGTCCTTGCCGTAGCAGTTGCGGTTCATCCGGTAATATCCCAGCTCCAGGTAATTTTCATAGCCCATTGCCCTTGCCTGCGCGGTACGGTTTTTCACCAATTTGTCGTAAATGCTGTCCAGTTTTTCCTCATTTTCCAGGAAAAAGGCACTCATCTTCTCCCATGCCTGTCTGCGGACATTGCGGTCGGAATTCACCAGATAGGGCCGTAACAGAGACAGATTCAGTTCCCTGCCGTCAAAGTCGATCTTCGCACCGGCGATGAGCTTGTCATACTCCATGGTCAGGGAGTTCTCCTCCTGCATCAACGGGATCAATGCCTCACTCATGGACTTCTGTGCCAGCTCCATATTCTTGAACGCGACCGGACCGATCTTCTCCTCCAGATAAGCTCTGTAGGGGGATTCATATAATTTCTTCTGATAAGCCAGCACCAGATTGCTGAATACCGGACCCTGCTCATCGTAGTATTTATGCTCTTCCTCGTAAAATTTATCGGAGGTATCAATGTCGAAGCGGATATTCGCGATCGTCATCAGCGTCATGACACGGTCCGTCAGCGCATAGTACTTCTTATGCACCACGAACTGCTCCTCCCCGCTCTTCGCCGCCTCCAGCTCCCGGATCAGTTCTCCCATCTCCTCCTGCACTTTGGCAAAATCTATTCTTTCATAAGGCATGTCCTGAAATCTCATAATTATAGTAACCCTCTCTTTCTGTTCCTTAGGAACCTATACTGCTTATCTTACCCCAAAATGCCGGGAAAGTAAAACTTTAGAAGCGTTCTGTAACATTTTTCTGGATTTTTTGTAGCTTTTTTGTAACATTTTTCAGACTTGCCAATAAGGAATCCCTATGGTATGGTGGTATTAAAAGTAAGTTTTCTTCTTTCAAAAAATCTTATAGACCCGTCAGTGGTCAAAGTTTCCCCTTATTATTTTTTATATGGAAAATATTTGTTTTTTTGTGTCGTTTTATTTTATTTTTACATTTATTTTGCAACAGAAAGGAGATTTATGGAGTTAAAACAAAATAATATGACCAGCAACTATTTTTCGGAGGAGTATTTAATGAATACTGTGTCGAGATTCTGGAAAAAATTTGTTGCGGAAGAAATTTCATATGGAAATACGGTAGCGGCTGCGCCGGGGAATGTGGCTGTGGCAATACCTGCTTCCGGAAAGCGAAATTATAAGGATCTGGTGTTCCGGAAAATATTTCATGACAAGGAGAAGCTGCTCTCGCTGTACAATGCGCTGAATCACTCGCATTATGAAGATCCGGAGCTACTGCATATTACAACTTTGGAAAATGCGGTTTACCTAAGCTTACAGAACGACCTGTCATTTGTGGTGGATTTTGATCTATGGTTTTTTGAGCACCAGTCCACCTTGAATCCCAATATGCCGTATCGCTTTTTGCTGTATCTGGCAAGTGAATATTCAAAGATGAGCACAGATAACCTGCTTTATTCCAACAAGTTACAGATACTGGATACTCCACATTTTGTAGTGTTTTATAACGGAACGGATCCTCTCCCAGAATACAGCACCCTGAAGCTGTCCAGTGCCTACCGGAATAAGGAAGAGATTCCTCAGCTTGAATTACAGGTACAGATAATCAATATCAATCTCGGGTTCAACGCCGAGCTGATGGATGCCTGCCAAATTTTAAAGGAGTATGCTCAGTTCGTTGCAGAAGTCCGCAAGCAGGCAAAAGTGTATCCAAATCGACAGGCCATCGTTCAGGCAGTGGATGTGTGTATTAAGAAAGATATTTTGAAGGAATTTTTACTTGAGAATAAGAAGGAGGTTATTGATATGGTGTTTTTCGAATATGACGCTGAGGCGGAAAAGAGAGTCATTTATAAGGATGGCGTAGAGGAAGGCAGAGCAAAAGAAATTGTTCGGTCATGTAAGGACTTTAACTTGTCAAAAGAGGATGCAATCCACAAGTTAGAGACTTTACTATCAATCCCTACACAATCTGCCATTGACTATTACGAAAAATTTTCAAAGGAATTTGAAAATGAATTCTCAAAAGCACAAAAAATTATGTAAAAGGAGCACATTGGTATGAACTTTTTTGAGTATGATGCTGAGCTTTCTATTTCTACACAGGCAGCCCTAGATTACTATGATAATTTTTCGAAAGAATTGGAAAAGAAATCTTTGGATGATCAAAAGGTCTTATAAGAACCCAAAAAGGGCAGCCCGTCATGGACTGCCCCTTGGTTCTTACATAACTCTTACAGATATGGTTCGTTCCTCTTAGGAAACAACCTGATCTCAGCTTAAGCTTACTGTAACAGAGACAGTACACCCTGGTTAGCCTGATTGGACTGAGCCAGCATAGCCTGACCTGCCTGAGCCAGGATGTTGTTGTTGGAGTACTTAACCATCTCAGTAGCCATATCGGTATCACGGATCTGGCTCTCTGCGCTGGTGGTATTCTCTACAACGTTATCCAGGTTGTTGATGGTGTGCTCAAGTCTGTTCTGAACAGCACCAAGTGCGGAACGCTGGGTGGATACAGTCTGAATGGCATTCTTAAGGGTTTCGATAGCTGCTGTAGCACTATCAGCAGTATTTACTTTCAGATCAGATACTCCAATTCCCTGTGCGCTCATAGATTTGATAGAAAGATCTATCTTATTGCTAGCTTCTCCGTCTGCGCCGACGTGCAAAGACAGGTTCAGTGCATCAATTTTCTTGCCAGTCTTGGTTGTGACAGTTACAAAATCATCAATTCTATCCGCACCGATTTCTTTAAGGTCTCCCTTTTTGCCAGTACCACCATCTGCACCATCTTGAGATAATTTGGAATATAAACCACCTTTATATACACCATTCTGATCAAAGTAGGTTTTCAAATCTGCTGCTTTGATTTCCTTACCAGTACTATCCATCAATCCTTCGGCTGTAACGTCTAACGCTTTCTTAATGTCAGTTGCAGTTGCAATATCACCGGGCAGCTGAACTCCCCATTCATCTGTGGAAGCCTCTGTTTTATAAATCTTGTATCCCGCCTTGACATTTCCTTCTGCATCAATAATCTTTGCGAGCTCATCTTTTGCTGTGGTCTCGTCCAGAGTTTTTTGAGTTCCAGCTGCATCTACTGCATAAAATTTATTTCCGGCTTTAATGGTAAACGATTCCTTAAATTCCTTACCAGCCTTAATGGAAACACTATCAAGAGAAGTTACATCTTCGTCTGTTTTTACACCTTTCAGCAGATAGGTCTCATTGAACTTGGTGGTCTCAGATACACGATCAATTTCCTTTACCAGCTGATCAATCTCATCCTGAATATATCCACGATCGTCCTCGGAATTAGTTCCGTTTGCAGACTTTACTGCCAGCTCGTTCATTCTCTGCAGCATATCGTGTACTTCGGTCAGAGCGCCTTCAGCGGTCTGTACTGCACTGATACCATCCTGTGCATTCAGGGAAGCCTGTGTCAGACCTCTGATCTGCTTTCTCATCTTCTCACTGATGGACAGGCCGGCTGCATCATCTGCTGCACGGTTAATCTTATAACCGGAAGACAGTTTCTCTGTGGACTTTGCCTGAGTTTTTGTGGTTAATCCTAACATTCTGTTAGAGTTCATAGCTGTTAAGTTGTGTTGTACTACCATAATAATTTACCTCCATGTGTAAAAAAGTGTTGCAGATACATCCGTTTATCTGCGGTGTGTGGTTAATAGTTACTGCGGCCCTAGGATTCCGCATTGTTAGCAAACTTTTGTCCCACAATATCTGAAGTTATTTGTTCTGTACGATCACGACGTTGGATTTTTTCTTCTTGGCGGTACCTTCCAGATTCTTGTAATACTTCGGGATCGTCGCCAGAAGCTCCGGATCCTGGATCCGTTTTTCAATGGCCTTGCTTCGTACGATGTTCACATCCTTGGGGGCGTCGATCATGATACGTGTCTGTCCGCCGCTGCTTCCCAGAAATACAATCTTCACATCGTCTCCGATCATCAGAAACTCTTCATCTCTCACCGATAATCTCAGCATAGCCATTCCTCCTTGAATCGATTATTTCCTTATAATTTGCTGTGTTTTGGAAATACTGATCGTAATGTAACAAACTTGATATTGTGTTACCTTTTTGCTTTCACATAGTATATCGGTACGCTCGCAGAAAACTTAACCCCTTTTTTGAAAAAAATTAAACCTCTCATTTGCCAAAGTAAATGCAGCCCCGGAAAGTATATGTTATAGTTCACAGATATATAAAAAACGCCGGTTTTATGCGGCTTCCACTAATTTCTAGGAGGAATCAGATGAATACAGCACAACCAATTCGTAACCTGGAGGATTTGAAAAATTTTAAAAACTACTATAAGGAAATCCACCCCAATGCCAGAAACCAATTGTTAGTGATCCTGGGCTTGAATACTGCACTGAGGATTTCGGATCTGCTTACTCTGCGGTGGGAAGATGTTTATAACTTTTCTCAAAACAGATGGCAAGAGCATATTGAGATCATTGAACAGAAGACGGGAAAGACCTCCTGCATCTATATCAATCATAATATTCATGCATGTCTTCAAAATTATCAGGCACAGCTTCGAAAGGAGCAAAAACCTATTCAGCCAGAAAAGTATCTTTTTCCTCACAGCAATAAAAATGAACCCATCAGTCGGGTGCAGGCTTTTCGCATCATCAAAAAGGTGGCAGCTTATTACAATATCCCCGGCGTGATCTGCTGTCATTCCCTTCGCAAAACCTTCGGATATCATGCCTGGCAGCAGGGCGTACAGCCGGCAATGCTGGTCAGCATCTATAATCATTCGTCTTATGAAGTGACCAAACGATATCTTGGCATTGAGCAGGATGACCGGGATAAAATTTTTCAGGAGATCATACTCTGAACACAAGGGTAACACAATATCAATTGTGTTACCTTTTTGCTTTCACATATGCAGCTATTAATTCAAAAATGGAACCCCAAATCAACTTCGGAGTCCCATTCTATTTTTAATTCAGATTCAATTTCTGTCCCACGCGAATCTTATGTAAATCCTTGATCTGCGGGTTTTTGGCTTTCAGTTCCGCCAATGACATATGGTTGCGTTTGGCAATGGCAGACAGGGTATCTCCTGCTTTCACTGCATAATCGCCACTGTTAAAATATACGATCTCCTTCGGTTGTGCCGCGGTTACCGTTACCATGTAATCACCGCCCTGCTTTAGAGCAAACATGGACTGACCATTCCTGGTCACGGGGAAGGAGCCACAGTATTCCAGTTGTTTCTTCTCGGCATTATAACGATAAAGATTTGCGTATTTTCCACTGTTTTCTGCTCCGACATTCACATGAATGTTCACAGCTACCGGGAATGCTCCGGTGTCTTTTACAGACAGCTGTTTTGTAGCTTCTGCCTTCTTGGATGCCACCATGGCTGCCGGGATATTCCGGGCTTTGCTGTCCACGGTGAGATCAATGTTCTGTAATGCATTCAGGGCTGTGCCTTTCAGATCCTGTCCGCTGATGCTGACTGCCACACCGTTGCCGCTATGAAGTGCCAGGGTCATGTCTGAGCCTTTGATACTTCCCAGCACTGCGGCAGGGAGTCTGGTCTCTCCGGAGCATACGATATTCATGTTCACACTGTTAATATTCGGATTCTGTGTCACTTCCGCGATCTTTGCCTGTACGTTGGAAGTCACGATATTCCAGTCTACTGTCTGTACCGGTGCAGATGTATCCTTGTCCGCAGAGCTGCTCTCTGTTTCCGGTGCTGTTACAGGTGCCGGGGTTACGGTCGGCTGCGGGGTAACTACAGGTGCCGGGGTAACTTCTCCGGTTTTGTTCAGGTACATATCGTCCCAGGATCCCCAGGCTCCGGCAGATGCGGTTGCCCGGATTCCCACCGTTACTTTTGTTCCATCCTCAGTGATCTCGATATCCTGTACCTCCGGATTGCTCCAGTTCTTCCAGCCGTTCAATTCGCCTTCTGCTGTCTGTGTCTTACCATCTACGGAGGCATAGACCTCGTAGCTGTCTGCCGCTAAGTTTCCACCACCCTGAAGATATCCTCCGAACCGATAAATTCCTGCATCCAGCGTAATTGTCTGTGTTACATCATAGGTAAAATCACTGTCATTGTAGAAATGCAGATATCCGTTTCCATCTTTGGAGTCCTTGCCATCCATCAGGACTTTAATACCGGTTCCGCTTAATATCCATGCGTTCTCTCCATCCTCAAACCGGGGATTGGTCAGAAGGTTCTGCGGATTCACGGTGATCACGCATTTTGTCTGATAGGTCTCTCCTTCCAGAGATACTGTTCCGTTCACAGTATATTTTCCTGCTGCGTTAGTGTTGACTGCGGCAACATCCTGTGCGTTCCAGGTTACGTTTTCTGCTCCGGAAGTGTAATCTGAATAGGTAACTTTTACCGTCTCCGGTAAAGTAAAGGTACTTCCTAATTCTATCTCGACTGCATCTGCATTTTTAACAGTGCTGATTTTTTTAGCCGTCTCCGCACCTGTTTTTACATAACTGAATATCTTTAAGGTTTCCAGGGGATGGCCAGAGGCATCAAACAATGCCTGATTGTCTATTGCGGATCCGCCGTACCATTTTCCGGCATCCTCGGCATCATATTCTTTCGCATAGGAAGCTGCCCAGCCGGAACCATATTTTTCCCAGGCTGCCTTATTCGTTGCAAGGGTCTGCTCGGCATCTTCTGCTTCCGGATCATACACTTTTACAGGGATCCATGCAGGCTCCCAATAAAACACTCCGATACCTTTGTTCATTTCTGCGACGGCATTGATCACCTCACGCAGTTCCTTCGCCTGTCCGTAGATGCTGAAATCATAATCCATGCCTGCATCGTTATTGCCTTCGCGGACGGTGTTTGCATGACCGTCACTGTCCTCTAATCCGGTCGCCCAGGAGGTCTCCGCTACCATGACTTCTTTTCCATATTTTTCCGTAATCGCATTTAACTGATTCTTAAGGTTATCTAGGGTTCCATGCCAGTAAGGATAATAGGAAGAGGCGAATACATCATACTCCACACCGGCATCGGCCAATGCTTTAGCGTAAGTCATATAATTTTGTTTCTCAGGATTTGCGAAATGCACTACTGCCTTGATTTCTTTGTTCCGATCCTGCTCCACCTGTTGGATTGCTTCACATCCGGCGCGGAAAATTGCTGTGGTGTTGGCATTCTCCAGACCGCTCTCTCCAGCAATTCCGTTGTTTGTCTCATTACCGACCTGTACCATTCCGACATCGACGCCTGCATCCAGTAAAGTGTTCAGACTATTCATCGTATAATCTTTTACTACTGCTGTCTTTTCCGCAATCGTCATGTCTGCCCAGGCTTTCGGTGCCTTCTGCTTGGCAGGATCAGCCCAGAAATCGGAATAGTGGAAATCGATCAGGACACGCATTCCGGCTTTAGTAGCCAGCTTACCCATGTCCACCGCTTTCTGCAGGTCATTATTGCCACCGCCGTAGCCGTTACCAGATGCATCGTAAGGGTTATTCCATACACGGATACGTACGTAGTTAATACCGCTATCTTTCAGCAGCTTAAAAAATCCGGCATCATCCAATTCATTTCCTTCAAAATCATAATATTTTACACCGCTGTCTTTCAGAGCTCTGTAAGATGAAATATCCACACCGCCGATGAAATCACTCGTCAGTCCATTGACCTTTTCCACATTGATTCCGGCTGTTACCACAGCAGCGCTTTTTAATTCATCTTTCGCTTTTTTCAGATTCGTGATCTTCTCTTCGACCTCTGTGACGGTTGCGGAAGTATAATCGCCATCCAGTGCCTGCAGGAAGTTCTCGCCTTCTGTCAGTGCTTCCTGCAGAGTTTTCCAACTGTCAGCAGTATAATCTGTCTCTTTTAATGCTTTATATTCCGTGATCAGGCTCTGTAATTCTTCTGCCTTTGCTTTCTTTGCAGCCAGAATTTCATCATCACTTGCTTTCGTCACCAGGATGTCATCTATCTTCAGATAACCGCCTGCTGCAATATCCAGAGAAATGGTAATGGTAAGCTCCGCACCTGCCTCCACGGTTAATGCACCGGTCTCTGCAAGAGTATAAACATCCCAGCCTCCTGCGGTCAGATCTGCCGATACTTTTCTATCTCCGGCTGTGAGGCTGATGGTTCCGGTCACGTTCTCTCCGGCTGTCAGGAAAGATGCTTTATAGTTACCGGCATCGGATGCTGTCACCGTAGTAGCAGCTGTCAGATTCTGTGCCGTTGCCGAGTAGTAGTTCCAGACAGTTGTAGTATTATTACCGGCGCCGGTATCTGCTTTGGAGGTAGCACTGCTGTCTACACTCCAGGTCTGTGACCAGTCAGACATATCTGCCGGGTCGGTTCCTTCCTCAAAAGTCTTGGAATACAGAACATTGCTCTCCGGTTCAGGAGTGGCAGAAGCTTCCGGCGTAGCTGTGGGGTCCGGGGATTCTGTTGCTTCCGGTGCCGGAGTCTCTTCTGCTGAATCCGAAGCCTTCTTCGTAAGTGTCAGAGTATCGATATAGATCCATGCACCATTTTTACTGGTAATCTGGAATCCGACTTTATAGTTGCCGACAGCTTCTGCCACCGTAAATTCATCTTTGAACATGGCATATTCTTCCGTCAGTTGTGTCGATTTCTCTGACACATTCCAACTGCCGTCTTTTGTTGCATGGTACAGAGCAATCGTGCCGTCACTTCCACTGCCATCTTTAATGTATCCCGTTACAGTATAGCTTCCGGCTTCCAGCGAACCGATTTCCTGATACATGCAGACAGTTCCATCTGCTTTATCAAAATCGATCTCCAGTCCGCAGCCGCCTGCCTGCTTGGCCCAAATAGAATATTTTACCTGACTTGTGCAATTCCAGGTATCTCCTTCAAAATACCAATTTTGATTCGCCCAAAAGTCTGCGGCATCCGTGCTGTCTCCCATTTCGTCATCGCCCATATCACCGTCCGTAAATAGATTCGTCTCCTCCGCTTTTACCCGGGTCAACGGTCCGTATGGACTTAAGCTTCCTGCGATAAGAGCCGTTGCACACACAAATGCCAGACTTCTCTTCCAGTCTCTTTTCTTCATAATGCACCTTCCCTTTCTTCTTTCCGACCGGTGCCCCGCACCGGCCGGACTGCTATATCCCACTCAGCATCCTCCCTGTGGTGCGCAACCCGTTTGCGCAATCGTTTGCTCAGCTATGTTTGGATTATAACATGTGCATTTTGTGTTTTAAATTGACAATAATTCTAATATTTATTAACTATTTTTGTGTATTTTATCCAATTGTGCATCCATATTTCATCCATTTCATCTTTTCTTCCAGCTTCTGACGCGAAAAGAGATATGCGCAATTCGTTGCGCATATCTCTTTTTGTGTGCTTCCGATTTAGGGATTGCACCGTTTGCAGGGAACATATCCCATATTGATGACCTCTTCTCTGCTGCCGGTGTAGATCTGTTTATTTTTCTCTTTCATATCGTCCACGCTGGAGCATGTGGGATAGTGGAATTTCTTGGTATTGGTATTCAGCACATAAGTAATTCCCTGGGATTCCTGTGGCGCCGACGATTCCGGTGTGATCTGCACCGCAGTATCGGTCTCAGGCTGTGGCACCGGTGTCTCTTCCGCAACGGACGCTACGGTGCTTTGGTAGGTTCCGCTGCCCTCCGCCCAGTTATCTCCGGTGGCATAGTCAATGCCGATCCCCGGCTGCACATTGTAGGCAAATACGCAGAAGCAGATACCCTCCCCGGCATCTTCCACGGAATAGGCTTCCATGAGGACGCCGTCTGCCAGCAGGTTATCACCGTCAAATATGGGAGTGACACGGTACAGGACATGATTCCCTGTATTTTTGACATAATCGCAGACTTTCGTCTCAAAAGGGAGCATTCCCTGCACGTTGAGATATCTGGTTCCGGTGATCAGGTTCTGCGGGTTGGCGTTTTCCGCTGCCAGCATATAGGCGATCAGGTGGCAACGATTGTATAGGTATTTTCCGTCCACGTTATCGTACTTCACCAGATGCCAGCCGCTAGGCTTCACGGCTCCGATCTCCCCTCTCGGTTCTGTCGGCATCAGGTCCTGTCCCACGTTGGCATATGCCATGCCACAGCGTCCCAGGCTGTCCAGCTCGCTGTAGGTTTCGAAGGACTGTGTGGTCAGCTCCTCCTCTGTGAAATAAGGCTGGTTGCCATTGACCTCTGTATAAGGTGTGCCGGAGTATGCCGGAATCTCCCGGAGGGAAAATGCTGATGTGCCCTCTCCTGTCGGAACGTCTGTTGCAGATGTGACCTGCTGCGATTCTTGTGTATCCGAAGCGTTTTCCTGTGGCTGTCCGGATTCGGGTTCCGATACTGCAGTCTCCGATGCTTCCAGCAATTCGGAGGGGATCGTCGCCAGCTGCTCTATCGCATAGGTATTATCCTGCGACGTGACGGTGCTTTCCGCACAGCCGGTGAATGCCAATAGCAGTGCCAGCCATAATGACAATTGTGTTATCAAACGTTTCTGAGGTCTGTTGTGTTTCTTTTTCATAGCTTGTCAATTACTCCCTTGTAAAACTCTTTGGAAATTATACCACATTTTTCATCTGACCTTTCCTTTTCATTGACAATTTTTTCAAAAAACAGTATGCTAAAAATATCTAAAAACACTTCAAATAATATGCCAATCATCTAAACATTTCGGCTTATTATTTGAGGTGTTTTTTTGCCGGAATGGATTCTTAGAAAGGAGATTCTTATGTCTAAATATGTTTATCCCGCTATTTTTACTTCTGAACCAGATGGAGGTTATTCTGTATATTTTCCCGATCTGGAAGGTTGTTATACCTGCGGCGACACACTGGCTGATGCTCTGTTTATGGCTGAAGATGCCCTCGCGCTTATTCTCTATGGATATGAAAAGGACCAACGCCCCATTCCACAGCCCTCCAAAATGTCAGACATCAAAGTTACTGCGGATTCCTTTTTAAGTATGGTTGCATGCGATACCCTGGAATATCGCAAACGTTTTAATAACAAAGCTGTTAAAAAGACATTGACCATTCCCGAATGGCTGAATGAAGCTGCTGTTGCAATGAATATTAACTTTTCACAAGTATTGCAGGATGCTCTTTTGCAGCGAATCAGTCCTCAATAATGCACACACGAAAAATAAAAAGTGCCGCAAAAACGGCACTTTTTCTATGGAGTAGACGGGAGTCGAACCCGTGTCCAAAAGCCTATTCCCTGTCCTTCTACGAGTGTAGTTTATTCTTTGACATTCCCTCCGCGCCCCGGGAATAAACACCCTGAGCATTTCAGTAGCTTCATGTTACGCCCATATGCGCAAAGCTTTGCATATGTCGTTTCTCACATGTTTGAAGCCGGGATCCTAAGGTGTGAGTGCCCTAGGGCCGACTGCTGCCATTAGGCAGCGTATGCTAAATTATCGTTAGCGTTTAATTTTAATTTGGCCATTTAACGCATTACCATGCGACTCGCTTCTCCAGCTGCAAAACCCCTGTCGAAACCTTTACTACCCCTTATTCAATTGTCAGACCAAGTATACTTGATGGCACACACACTGTCAAGCACTTGCAGTAAAGCATTGCAGGATCAGAGCCTGCAGATTACAGATTGCGGACCTTGAATTCCTTCTCTGCCTCTCTGCGCTGATTCTTTTTGGCAATGGCTTCTCTCTTGTCATAGAGCTTTTTACCACGTGCCAGTCCGATCTCTACCTTTACCTTACCGTCTTTAAAGTATACCTGTAAAGGGACTAATGTATACCCTTTTTCCTTGATCTTGCCCAACAGCTTGTTGATCTCGTACTTGTGCAGCAACAGCTTTTTCACACGAAGGGGGTCTTTGTTAAAAATATTCCCCTTCTCATAAGGACTTACATGCATTCCGTAGACGAATACTTCTCCGTCTTCAATGCGGACGAAAGCCTCCTTGATGCTGCATTTTCCCATCCGCATGGACTTTACTTCCGTACCGTGCAGGGCAATGCCGCACTCATAGGTCTCATCGATGAAAAAATCGTGATATGCCTTTTTATTGTTTGCGATCAGCTTCTGGGACTCTTTTCCTTTTGCCATGGCTACCTCTTAAAACCTTGTAACTATTCAGAAACCCATTCACAAAACGCCCCTGCGGAGCTTTTTTACGGCTCTGAATAGTTACAGTTTACTATATTTTCTGTAATTGTCAATGAACTAACAGTTCATTTAATCCGCAGATTTATTGATCCACCAACCGGAAATTGATGGTGCGCATAAAACGGTCGCAGTCTTCCACTTCGATCCGCACCGGCATTCCCAGTTTGAAGCAACGTCCGGTGGCTTCTCCCACCATCTCACAGGCTGCCTCATTGTAGTGATAATAGTCGCCCGGGATCGTGGAAATATGGATCAGCCCTTCCACGGTATTGGGCAGTTCCACATATAGTCCCCAGCCGGTGACACCGGAGATCACACCTTCGTATTCCTCTCCGATGTGCTGTTCCATATATTCTACCTTCTTCAGCTTATCCGTCTCCCGCTCTGCCTCATCGGCACGGCGCTCCATCTCGGAAGAATGCTTAGCCACCTCCGGCAGAATATCCCTGTAGTGCTCCACTCGCTCTGCCTTCAGGCGTCCCCGCAGCTGCTCCTTGATAATGCGGTGGATCTGCAGATCGGGATATCTGCGGATCGGTGAGGTAAAATGACAATAATACCGGCATGCCAGTCCAAAATGTCCGGTACATTCCGTGCTGTATTTCGCCTGCTTCATGCTCCTCAGGGTCAGTCTGGCGATCATAGGCTCTTCGGGAGTTCCCTCAATCTTCTGTAACAGCTTCTGAATCTCCTTGGGATGGATCTCCTCCGCGGAGACCTTGCTGTTCCTGCGCCCCAGCGCCTTCATGTAATACCCGTAATTGCTGATGAACGTGGACAGCTTCTGGATCCGCTCCGGATCCGGTACATCATGGACACGGTAGACGAAGGGCAGCTCCTGCCAGTAAAAATGCTGCGCCACTGTCTCATTCGCTGCAAGCATGAAATCCTCGATCAGCATAGTAGCCACGTTCCGCTCGTAAGGTTTTATATCCAGCGGATGTCCTTCCTTATCCAACAGGATCTTGCACTCCGGGAAATCGAAATCAATAGATCCCCTCTTCTGTCTCTTCTTCCGCAGTTTGTCCGCGAGTTCAGCCATTTGTTGGAACATAGGGAGCAATTCCCTGTACCGGGAATAGTCTGTTACGGTTTCTGCACCTTCCGCAGGGGTTCCGTCCGGCGTACCGGCGTTATGCTCTACACACTCCGGCTCCTCCAGCAGCTTTTTCACCACAGTATAAGACATCCGTTTCTTGACCCGGATCACAGATTCACAGATCTCATAGTCCACGATCTCGCCCTCTTCATCCACCTTCATCAGGCAGCTTAATGCCAGACGGTCCACGCCTTCGTTCAGGGAACAGATACCGTTACTCAGTGCATGGGGCAGCATGGGGATCACGCGGTCTACCAGATAGACGCTGGTGCCGCGTTTTAATGCTTCTCTGTCCAGTGCGGAATTCTCCTGCACGTAGTTCGTCACGTCTGCAATGTGTACTCCTAAGTGGTAATATGTCCCGTCAAAGGATACACTGACAGCGTCATCCAGATCCTTGGCATCCTCTCCATCGATGGTGACCATGGTCACATCCCGCAGATCCCTGCGGCCGGCACAGTCCGCCTCGGATACCTTCTGGGATACCCTCTCCACCTGGTTCATGATCTTCTCGCCGAATTCCACCGGCAGATCAAAGCCACGTACGATAGACATGATGTCTACACCGGGATCGTTGATATGTCCCAGGATCTCCACGACTTTGCCCTCAGGACTCTTCGTATCCGTGCCGTATCCGGTGATCTCCACCACGACCTTATGTCCGGTCATGGCTCCCTTCGACCACTCCTTCGGCACGAAAATATCCTGTGCTATCTTCGTGTTATCCGGAATGACAAAGCCGAAATTACTCTTGGACTGCTCATAGGTTCCCACCACCTGGGTCATTCCCCTGGCAATGATACGGATAACCTGCGCTTCCTGCCGTTTGCCGGTCTTCGCAGGCAGAAGTGCCACTTCCACAGTATCCTTATGGAATGCTCCACCCTGCTTGTCCTCCGGAATGAACAGATCCTCGTCCCTTCCTTCCACTTCCACAAATCCAAAGCCTTTGGCGTTGCTGATAAAAGTTCCTGTCAGCACCTTACCGTTGGACTTCATATATTTCCCTTTTACGGTCAGGGTAAGCTTTCCTTCCGCTAAAAGTTCCCGCAAGATCTCACGAAACTCTTCCCGGTCTTCTTTTGCGACCTGAAGAAACATTGCCAGTTCCTTTTCCTTCATCGGAACGTAAAAATCATCCTTCACCAGATCACAGATTACTTTTTTTCTCTTCTCTCTGATTTCGTTATTACTCATGTAACCTCTCTCAATATAAAAAAGAATCTCGCTTGCGAGATTCTCCGCCTGCGGCGGGTCGCTTTTGCGACATATTTCATAACCGCCGCAGTGCGATCCCTGCGGAGCATTATTTATTCATAGGAAGAAATTTCCTATGAATAAATAAAACACTCTTGTATGCCCTGCACACAAGAGTGTCATCCTTCGTAATGATTAAAATACGTTCAGATTCAGTACGACTGCAAGTAACATGAAGAATACTGCAAGGATCTTCGTGATCTTCACCAGCATACCTTCCATGGAACGTCCTTTATTTCTGCCCCAGTAGGTCTCAGCAGCGCCGCTGATGGAACCCAGTCCTGCGGATTTACCTTCCTGCATCAATACTAACACTGTCAGTGCTACACATACCAATATAAAAATTATGTTGATTACTACTCTTAATGCTTCCATTTCACACCTCCTAATGTCAAGCAGATTTTATATTACCATATATTGTACACAATTGCAACAACATTTTACAAGACAGTACCGAAAAGGCGGCACAAAAAAGACCCCCGGAAATCTTTACGATCTCACGGGGATCCTTTATTTTTATTCTGAATGATCAGATCCGCAACTTACTCTGCGATGTCACCATACATGAAGTACCAGTAACCATAAGCGGAATGCCAGATACCGGTAATCTTCTCGCTCTGCAGCCAGAAGTCATTGTAGTAAGCAACAGGGATGCATCCTACCTGCTCCATCAGAACATCCTCAGCCTGATGAAGAGCTGCGGAACGCTCAGCGGTATCCATGGTGGAAGCTGCCTTCTCCATAGCTGCATCGAAGTCAGCGTTGGAGAACTTACCATCGTTGTTACCGTTGCCGGTGCAGAACAGGTCTAACATATTGGAAGGATCGCTGTAATCTCCTACCCATCCGTTACGTGCTACCATGTACTCACCGTTACGTCTCATCGGAGTGAAGCTGGACCACTCAACGATATTTACTTCTACGTTAATACCAAGCTCGCCCCATGCCTGCTGTAAGTACTCAGCAACAGTCTTGTGGTAACCTGCATCATTGGTAGTATAGGTGATGGTAGGAAGTCCTTCACCATTAGGGTAGCCGGCATCAGCTAAGAGCTGCTTAGCTTCCTCAAGGTCAGCATCGAAATCATCGGAGATATAGCCCTGACCACCGTTAGCATTTGCATTGAAGGAGCTGCCGTCGGTATCTACCCAGCCCTCACCTACGAGGTTGTATGCGGGAGAGTAGGTTCCCTGCATCAGGGTATTTGCTACATAATCACGATCAATTGCCAGGCTCAGAGCCTTACGAACATTTACATCTGCGAATGCAGGATCTTCCAGGTTCATGGACAGATAGTAAGTTCCCAGGTTAGGCTCTACATGGAACTCAGGGTTGCCCTGTAAGCTGGGGATCTCCTGGGTAGGAACATCCTTGATGAACAGTACATCACCGGACTGGTATGCAGTATAAGCTGCATTGGAATCCTCCATCAGTACGAATTTGATGCTGCCAAGCTTGATCGCATCTGCATTCCAGTAGTTAGGGTTCTTGGACATGGTAATGTGAGAATCGGGTACCCACTCGGTAATGTAGAAAGGTCCGTTGGAGATATAGGTCTCAGCTGCGGTAGCCCATGCATCACCGTTAGCCTCTACGGTTGCCTGCTGAACAGGGCTCAGGGTAGCGAATGCTGCCAGAGACTCGAAGTAAGGGCAGGGATTGGAAAGCTCTACAACGAGGGTCTTAGCATCGGGAGCGGATACTGCCAGAGCATCCAGATCACCGGCCTGTGCCTCGTCAAAGCCCTTAACCATACCCAGAACAGTCTCAGCATAAGGAGCTGCTACTACGGGATCGCATACACGCTTCCAGCTGTATACGAAATCGTCTGCGGTCAGATCACTGCCGTCAGACCACTTTAATCCATCACGAAGATGGAAGGTCCAGGTAAGACCATCTTCAGATACTTCCCAGGTCTCAGCCTGTCCGGGAGCGATCTTACCATCCTGGTCAATCGTCAGAAGACACTCAAAAGAGTGAAGCAGCATATTACCGCCATCTACTGCACTGTTCAGTGCGGGATCGATGGTCTCGGGATCGGGACCGATCTGAACGGTAAGCTGTTTGCCTTCGGTACTAACTTCAGTTGCTGCTGCATCGGTCTTGGTGCTGTCAGTTGCACTGGCACTGCCGGTTGCAGAAGAACCATTGTCGCTGCTGCCGCATGCTGCCAGAGAACCTACCAGCATTGCTGCGGTGAGCAGCATAGCTAACTTCTTTTTCATAAAGTTATCCTCCTCTTTCTTTTCATACAAAAGCACTATGCTTTGTATAGTTTTATATTAAACAGCTAAATTGCTCAGCTGTCAATACCTAATTTCAAGCATTGATCTTTTCCACATGGTGGCAAGCCACGTAGTGGCCCTTTTCCACTTCTCTCCATTCGGGTTCCTTCTGTGCACAACACTCATCCGCATAAGGACATCTGGTGCGGAAACGGCATCCGGTAGGAGGATTTAAGGGGCTGGGTACATCTCCCTGCAGAACAATACGTTTACTTGCTCTTGCCTTGATGGGATCTGCAATGGGGATTGCAGAGATCAGGCTCTTGGTATAAGGATGCAGGCTTCGTGCTACCAGCTCGTAGCTGTCTGCCAGTTCTACCATTTTGCCCAGGTACATAACACCGATACGGTCGGAGATATGTTTTACGACAGAGAGGTCATGTGCGATAAACAGATAGGTCAGTCCCATCTGCTCCTGCAACTCCTCGAACATATTCACCACCTGTGCCTGGATCGATACATCCAGTGCGGAGATCGGCTCATCGCAGACGATGAACTGAGGGTTCACTGCCAGTGCTCTCGCAATGCCGACACGCTGACGCTGTCCGCCGGAGAATTCATGAGGATATCTGTTCGCATGCTCAGAGTTCAGTCCGACCTTCTCCAGCATAGAGATGATCATATCATGACGTTCCTTCTTATTGGCAGCCAGCTTATGGATGTCGATGGCTTCTCCTACGATATCTCCTACGGTCATTCTGGGATCCAGACTTGCATAAGGATCCTGGAATACCATCTGCATCTTCTGACGATAAGGCAGCATATCTACCTTTACTTTATTTTCAACGTCCAGGATCACATTGCCGTCAAATGTGATCTTACCGCCGGTGGGCTCATATAATCGTAAGATAGAACGTCCGGTGGTGGTCTTACCACAGCCGCTCTCTCCTACCAGTCCGAGAGTCTCACCTTTATTCACAAAAAAGCTGACATCATCCACGGCCTTCACGAACTTACGGTTTTTACCCATGCCGCCTGCGGGGAAGTATTGCTTCAAATGTTCAACCTGAAGTAACTTATCACTCATTGGTATTTCCTCCCTCCATCTCAGCTTTCTGGTTCATAAAGCAGTGTGCATAATGCGTCTTACTGAAATCCGTCTTAGGAGGATTCTCTCTCAGGCAGATCTTCATGCAGTTCTTACAGCGGGGTGCGAATGCACATCCCTCGGGAGGATTCAGAAGATCCACCGGATTACCCTCGATGGGGATCAGCTTCTCATGCTTCGTGCTGTCCAGACGGGGGATACTCTCCAGAAGACCCTTGGTATATTCATGCTTCGGATGGTAGAAGATCTCGTCACAGGTACCGGTCTCCACGATACGACCGGCATACATGACTGCAATACGGTCACACATGCTCGCCACGATACCCAGGTCATGGGTGATCATGATGATCGCCATACCCAGCTTGTCCTTCAGCTCCATCATCAGCTCCAGGATCTGCGCCTGAATGGTAACGTCCAGTGCAGTAGTAGGCTCATCGGCGATCAGAAGCTTCGGTTCACATGCCAGCGCAATTGCGATCATGACACGCTGTCTCATACCACCGGACAGCTCGTGGGGATACTGCTTCATACGCTTCTCCGGTTCATTGATACCTACCAGAGACAAAAGTTCCACTGCCCTTGCATATGCCTTTTTCTTGTCCGCATCGGTATGCAGACGGATCACTTCCATGATCTGATTACCAATGGTATATACGGGATTTAAGCTGGTCAGAGGATCCTGGAAAATAATGGAAACCTCTTTACCACGCATTTTGGAAAAATCTTTTTCGGTCATTTTCTCCACTTCGTGTCCATTGAAGTGAAGCTCTCCGCCGATCAGCTTACCGGGATAAGCGGTCAGTCCCATCAGACTGTATGCGGTTACGGATTTACCTGAACCACTCTCTCCTACGATGCCCAGTACTTCCCCTTCCTTCAGGTGAATGGAGACATCGTTCAGTGCCTTTACTTCTCCGGCAGGAGTAAAGAAAGAGAGACGTTCATGCTGTATATCTACCAGATAATTGTTATCCATCTTCACTACTCCTTCCATTAATTCTTAAGCTTCGGGTCAAATGCATCACGAAGTCCGTCACCAAACAGGTTAAAGCTTAAGATGATCAGACTGATCAGCAGACAGGGTGCAAACAGCAGGTACGGGAATGTGATCATTCCGTTAATGGCATCACTTGCAAGGCTTCCCAAGGAAGGCAGGGGAACTGCCACACCCATACCTAAGAAGCTTAAATAGCTCTCGGTAAAAATAGAGGAAGGGATCTGCAGTGTGGTGGTAACGATCAAAGTACCGATACAGTTGGTCAGCAGATGCTTTTTAATGATACGGCCATCCTTGGCTCCCAGAGCCTTGGCTGCCATAACATAATCATTTTCCTTCAGGGTCAGGATCTGGCTTCGTACCATACGTGCCATTCCTACCCAATACAGCAATGCGAATACAATGAAGATACTGATCAGGTTAGATCCTACGATCTGCATCCATCCGAATCCGGGAAGCTGTGCCAGCTTTGCCAGCGGATCCTTTAATGCAAAGGACAGCAGCACGATCAGCAGGAAATCCGGTATCGTATAGATAATATCCACAATACGCATGATGATCAGGTCCACCCATCCACCAAAGAATGCAGAGATGGAACCGATCAGGGAACCAATCACGAAAATGATGGCAGTAGCGATCAGACCAACCAGCAGGGAGATACGGCTTCCCATCATAACACGGATGGCATAATCACGGCCCATTTTATCGGTACCGAGCACATGGGGGAATACCTTCTCTCCCGCATCCATACGCTCTATCTCTTTCTCGGAATACTGCATGGGGTGCAGATTCTCGCTTCCTTTGATCTGTGTCTTGTAATCATAGGGATAAAATGCAGGCACGATAAAGGAAAAGATCATAACTACAATAATAACGAAGAGGCTGACCATAGCAACCTTATTCTTACGAAGTCTGCGGAAGCCATCCTGCCAGAAGCCCACGCTCTCGCGCATGATGACCTGGCTCTGCTTCTCTTCTTCGTTCGCCGGCATAAAATCTTCCGGTTTATATTTTACATGAAAGCTCATAGCATTCGGTTCTTTCATCGGTATCTTCCTTCCTGTTAATCTTACTTCAACTTGATCCTGGGGTCGACGAGCTTATATACGATATCCACCAGCACATTCATGACAACCATCAGTGTTGCGAGGAAAATGGTGGTACCCATGATCATGGTGTAGTCACGGTTAATGATCGAGCTGACAAATTCATTGCCCAGACCGGGGATCGTGAAAATCTTCTCTACTACGAAGCTTCCTGTCATAGTATAAGCCATCATAGGACCTACATAGGTGATAACGGGGAGCAGTGCATTTCTCAGTGCATGCTTGAACAGACGGAAGAAAGGCTTTACTCCCTTCGCCGTAGCGGTTCTCATATAATCCTGTCCCAGAACATCCAGCATGGAAGAACGCATCAGTCTCATAATATAAGCAGTTGGGTACAATGCCAGTGCGATCACGGGCATCACATAATGCTTCCAGGTGCCGATTCCGTAGGTGGGCAGTATCTTTACCTTACTTCCCAGGAAATACAGAAGCAGAGTACATATAACGAAGCTTGGTACCGCAATACCACAAGTGGAGATCACGGAGATCACGCTGTCCAGCGTCTTGCCACGATGGGTAGCTGCCAGACATCCCAGAGGGATACCTACCAACAGCGCTACGATAACGGAAAGTCCACCTACTCTTGCAGATACAGGGAACTTGGATACTATAATAGAAGTAACGGTTCTTCCTCTCTGCTTCAGACTCTCTCCGAAATCACCGTGCAAAGCATCTTTCATATACGTCAGATACTGCTGGGACAAAGGCTTGTCCAGTCCATATTTTGCCTCCAGGGCTGCTTGTGCAGCGGGGCTTACTGCCTTCTCCGAGAGGAACGGTCCACCGGGAACCATGTTCATCAGGAAAAAGGTGAGTGTTGCTACTGTAAAAATCGTGATCAGCGCCAGACCGATACGTTTTGCAATATATTTAAGCATCTCTTCAACTCCTTGCTTTTCTTTTGCCTACGGACATTAATAAAATACATTTTTCGCATTTGTATGCAAGTATACACATACGTAAAATGTACTTTACTTTTCCGACAACGACTTTTGTTATATTACAACACTTTTCTAAGACTGTCAACTGAAATACACATGAAGTATCTGCCACTTCCCGTGTTTTCACTTCTTCTGCCTGGTCTCTTGGATGTACGTGCATCGCGCACATATGTCTGCATATTTATGAGAATCTTTTTCAATATAAATAGCCTATAATTTTTATATTCTGCATACAGTGCATATTTTCTATTGTTTTATGTATATTTACACATTTACTAATTCTGATTTTTTCTTTCACTCATGTATTTTTCTATCGTTTTGCTATAAAAGCAGGAGGATTTCCGGTGATGGAAATCCTCCTGTTTATACAATTTTTATTTTTTGTAGTTTACATTTTGTTGCGCAGCCACTCAGATCTTGTGGAATGGCTCCATATATGCCGCAGCATCCTTTAACTCCTCTTCCATGGCAAGCAGCCGGTTGTACTTCGCCACACGATCGCTGCGGCAGGGTGCTCCGGTCTTGATCTGTCCGGCATTCAGTGCCACCGCTATGTCCGCTATGGTGGTATCCTCCGTCTCGCCGGATCTGTGGGAGATCACCGCCTTGTAACCATTCTTGTGTGCCATTTCCACCGCTTCGAAGGCTTCGGATAAGGTTCCGATCTGATTGACTTTTACCAGAATGGCATTAGCACAATGAAGTTTGATCCCGGCATCCAGCCGTTTTGTATTTGTGACAAACAGATCATCTCCCACTAACTGGATCTTCTCCCCCAACCGTTTCGTCAGCTCCTGCCAACCGTCCCAGTCATTTTCATCCAGTCCGTCCTCAATAGAGATAATGGGATAGTTCTCCACGAGCCGTTCATAATACGAGATCATTTCTCCGGTATCCCGCAGGACTTCCTCTCCCTTCAGCTTACTCTCCCCGGGGAAATGATACATTCCCGTTTTTTCATTATATAGTTCACTGCTGGCGGCATCCATGGCGATCTTGATATCCTGTCCCGGGATATATCCGGAAGCCTCGATCGCCTCCACAAGGAAATCCAGCACGCTCTCCGCATCCGGCAGATTAGGTGCAAAGCCTCCTTCATCCCCGACTCCGGTGGACAAGCCTTTCTCCTCCAGCAGTTTTTTCAGATTATGATAAATTTCCGCACAGATCCGTAACCCCTCCGCAAAGTTTTCCGCCTGCACGGGCATGATCATGAACTCCTGGAAATCCACGGTGTTCGCCGCATGCTTGCCGCCATTTAAGATATTCATCATAGGTACCGGCAGAAGTCTCGGAGAGATTCCTCCGAAGTAACGGTACAGGGGAAGGCCCAGTGCCTGTGCGGCTGCTCTTGCCACCGCCATGGACACTGCCAGCATGGCATTGGCACCTAAGCTGCTCTTGTTGTCCGTGCCGTCCGTCTCCCGTAGAATTCTGTCGATACGGATCTGCTCCAGGGCATTTTCTCCCAGTAAAACACTTGCAATTTTCTCGTCTATATTTTTCACGGCATGCTGCACGCCCAGACCGAAATATCTGGTCTCACCGTCCCTGAGTTCCACGGCTTCGAACTGTCCGGTGCTGGCTCCGGAAGGCACTGCCGCCATACCTTTTGTGCATCTGCCGGTCTCTTTGTCCTTCACGGTAACAACCGTTGCCACCGTGGGATTCCCTCGCGAATCCAGAATCTCCCTTCCGTGTACTTCGATGATCTCCAGATATTTTTCCATAAAAAACCTCCTTACAGGCATCCTTAACTTACTTTTTCTTAGGTAAGTATGTCCCATAAGGAGGTTATTATTCAGATCTGCTATGCGTTAATACGCTTTTCCGGCAAGGATCTCACAATAATCCTTATAATTTTTTTCAAGCAGTGCCGGAGTATCCAGTCCATAGGGACACTTGGATTTGCATCTGCCACAATGCAGGCACTCTTCAATCTTACGCATCTTCGCCTGCATCTCGTCTGTCAGCTGTGCGGCGGAAGGTGCTCTGCGGATCATCAGACTCATGCGGGCACAGTTGTTGATCTCGATTCCCGCGGGGCAGGGCATGCAGTAGCCGCAACCTCTGCAGAATTCTCCCTGCAGTTCTTCTCTGTCATGATCGATCACCGCCTGCAATTCGGGTGTTAATGCAGGAGGATTATCTATATAGGACAGAAATTCATCCAGCTCGCTCTCCCGCTGCACTCCCCAGATCGGAAGTACATTATCAAACTGTGCCAGATATGCATATGCCGCTGCTGAATTATTGATCAGTCCGCCGGACAGTGCTTTCATGGCGATAAATCCCATGCCTGCTTTTTTACAATCCTGTACCAGCTCCAGATCCTTGTCCGTTGCCAGATAGCAGAAGGGAAACTGCAGAGTCTCATACAGTCCGCTTTCGATGGCTTCATGTGCCACATTCAGGCGATGGTTCGTGATGCCGATATGGCGGATCATGCCTTTGTCCTTCGCTTCCAGCATAGCTTCATACAATCCTGTGCCGTCTCCCGGCTTCGGGCAGAATGCCGGGTTATGGAACTGGTAAATGTCGATATAGTCTGTTTTTAATTTTTCCAGAGAAGTGTGCAGATCCTTCCAGAAGCCCTCTGCTGTGGTGGCTCCGGTCTTGGTAGCGATATATATTTTATCCCGCATACCCTCAAAAGCAGCGCCCACTTTCTCTTCACTGTCGGTATAGTATCTGGCAGTGTCGTAAAAGGTCACGCCAGCCGCATAGGCTTTGCGAAGCAGTCCGATGGCTGCTTCTTTGGAGATACGCTGGATGGGCAGTGCTCCGAAGGAGTTCTTCTCCACAGTAATTCCCGTACTTCCTAAAGTTACCAGATTTCTCTTCTTTTGTTCCATGCTATTTCTTAATTAACAGAGACTTTCCTGTCATCTCTGCGGGCTGCTCCATACCCATCACATTGATAAGTGTCGGTACAATATCTGCCAGGCATCCACCCTCTTTCAGAGTATAGGCAGTATCATAGTTTACCAGGATGAAAGGAACCGGATTGGTGGTATGTGCGGTATGAGGCTGACCGGTGGTGTAATCGATCATCTGCTCTGCGTTACCGTGGTCTGCACAGATGAACAGAACGCCGTCTACATCCTTCACTGCCTGTACTGCCTTGCCTACGCACTCATCTACAGTCTCAATAGCCTTGATGGCTGCGGAGATCACACCGGTATGACCTACCATATCGGGGTTCGCGAAGTTGATCACGATCACATCGTATTTTTCAGAGCGGATCGCATCAAGCAGTTTCTCGCAAACCTGAGGAGCACTCATCTCCGGCTTCAGATCATAGGTTGCCACATCCTTGGGAGAATTTACCAGGATACGATCCTCTCCCTCGTTGGGCTGCTCTACGCCGCCGTTGAAGAAGAAGGTTACATGTGCATACTTCTCAGTCTCGGCGATACGTGCCTGCTTCATGTCATGGGCTGCCAGCCACTCACCGAAGGTATTGGTAATGGCGATCTTGTGGAATGCCACTTCTTTATTAGGAATGGTAGGATCGTAATCGGAGAAGCATACAAAAGTAATATCCTTTCTCACGCGGTCAAATCCCTTGAAGTCATCATCACAGAAGGCTCTGGTGATCTCTCTTGCACGGTCGGGACGGAAGTTGAAGAAAATTACGGAATCCTTGTCCTGCACCAGTCCGACTGCCTTGCCATCTTCTACGACAACAGTAGGTTTTACAAACTCATCGGTCTCTTCTCTGTCGTAAGACTCCTGGATACCGCAGATACCGCAGGCAGCGGTCAGACCTTTGCCTTCGGTCATGGCATCGTAAGCCAGCTGTACACGGTCATAGTTGTTATCACGATCCATAGCATAGTAACGTCCCATTACGGAAGCGATCTTACCTACACCGATTTTCTTCATTTCTTCATTTAACTGCTCTGCATAGCTCTTACCGCTGGCAGGAGGGGTATCACGTCCATCTAAGAAGCAGTGAACATATACCTTCTCCAGGCCCTGCTGTTTCGCCAGCTCCAGCAGGCCATACAGATGGGTAATGTGGCTGTGTACGCCACCGTCGGATAACAGACCCATCAGATGCAAGGCACTGTTGTTCTTCTTACAGTTATCAATAGCCTTTAACAGAGCTTCATTCTTAAAAAAGTCTCCGTCCTGGATCTCTTTGGTGATACGGGTCAGCTCCTGATATACGATACGGCCGGCACCCATATTCATATGACCTACCTCAGAGTTACCCATCTGACCCTCGGGAAGGCCTACTGCCATACCACTGGCATTACCATGTACAAAAGGATACTCCTTCATCAGGGAATCCATCACAGGGGTATTGGCCTGTGCTACAGCGTTGCCCTCTACCTTATCATTCAATCCATAACCATCCAGGATCATTAATACAACCGGTTTCTTTCTCATCGATCGTTCCTCCATTTTATTTTATCATTATTACCTGTACGGTTCCGTAGTTTGCACATCGGAACCGTTATAAAAGCTTACATTACGTCCACGGAGATTATACACTGAAAATGCCGGATGCGCAATAGCAACCGCTGATTTCTTGCTCTGCATCTTTGGGCGTTTTTTCTGCGAATCCTTTTTCTGCAAATCATCCGGATTCACTTGTATTTTTCCTACATATGCGCTACAATATCCTTTAAACTCTCATTTGGGAAAAGGGGTTATCTTATGGTTACATTATTGGCAAAATTATTTATCAGGGATCATGAAAACGTTACGGATCCCGGCGTTCGTCAGGCATATGGAATACTCTGCGGTATCGTCGGGATCTGTTTCAACCTGATCCTGTTCACTACCAAGGCTCTGGCAGGCTTATTCAGTCATTCCATCGCCATCACGGCAGATGCATTCAACAACCTGTCGGATGCGGCATCCTCCATCATTACGCTGGTAGGCTTCCGGATGGCGGGACAGAAGCCGGACTCTGACCATCCCTTTGGGCACGGGCGGATCGAATATATCTCCGGATTGTTAGTCTCTATCCTGATCGTGCTCATGGGCTTCGAACTGGTGAAAAGCTCTGTAAGCAAGATCTTCCATCCGGAAGCTCCTGATTACTCCCCTGTCATTATTGGCATACTGGTATTTTCAATTGTGGTAAAATGCTATATGGCACTATATAACCGCCGCATCGGTACCCGGATCAGCTCCGTAGCCATGAAGGCTACTGCCATTGACAGTTTAAGCGATGTGGTGGCAACTACGGTGGTTCTCATCGGCACTATCGTCTCCGCCGCCTCCGGTATCATTATCGACGGTTACTGTGGTGTGCTGGTAGGTATGTTCATCCTCTACTCCGGCTTTGTCGCAGCAAAAGACACGATCAGTCCCCTGCTTGGGCAGCCCCCCGAGCCGGAACTGGTACAGCAGATCAATGACATCGTATTATCCTATGATAATGTCATCGGCATCCACGATCTGATCGTACATAATTACGGCCCCGGAAGGACTCTGATCTCTCTGCATGCAGAGGTGCCTGCGGACGGTAATATTATAACCCTGCACGATACCATCGATACCATCGAACATGAACTGCGCAGAAAGCTGAACTGCAATGCTGTGATCCACATGGATCCTGTAAGCACCAGCGATCCCGAGACCCTTTCCCTGAAGGCAGAAGTCTCCGGATACCTGGATCAGATCGATCCGAAGCTTAGCATGCATGATTTTCGCATTGTCAAAGGTCCCACCCATACCAATGTCATCTTCGATATCGTGATCCCATATGATTATCCGGTCTCCGATCAGGAAGTCATGGATTCCATTACCAAACGTATCCAGACCAGCCATCCGGATTTCTTCACTGTCATCGAAGTGGACAAAGCGGTCGTACAGTAACGGAAAGTTTTATGCAAGACTATTCCAGCATATTTTCAATAAAAATCCCATATCCCCTGGTGCTGTCCTGCACCAGGACATGGGTGACGGCTCCCACGAATTTCCCCTTTTGAATAATCGGTGCCCCACTCATCCCCTGGACAATACCGCCGGTCACCGATAGCAGCTCCGGATCCGTTACCCGAAGTTCAATTCCCCGATTCACATTGTCATGATCCAGATGAATCTCCGTAATCTCAATGTCATAATATCTTGTGGTTCCGTCCACAGTACACAAAATCTGTGCAGGTCCTTTCTCTATCTCCTGTTTTAATCCAATGGGCAAAGCTTCCTCCGTTCCGAGTGCCAGTGCCTTCTGATTGCATTTTCCGAATATCCCTCTGATACTGTTGCTCGTGATATCTCCCAGGATCCTGTCATCCGAATATACGATCATTCCCGTCATCTCTCCCGGCTGGCCCGCCGCCCCTTTTCGTATAGAAATAATCTCAGTCTGGTAGAGTGTGCCATCATTCATCTCCATCAATGTGCTGGTATCCACATCATTGATTCCATGTCCCAGTGCACCGAAATTCCCGTTTTCGTCAATATATGTCATGGTACCGACTCCCTGCGCATTATCCCTGACCCAGACACCGATCTTATACTTTCCCGTCCGATCCCTCTCCGGTTTTATTCTCACATCATAAGTCTCAGCATCCCTCCGGATGGTCAGGATCTGTTGTTCTCCGCCGCAGTTCTCGATTCTCGTAATGAAGTCATCTTTTCCGGTGACTTCCGTACCGTTTAACTTTATTACATAATCACCGCTTTTCAAAATATTTTTTGCCGGAGATACTTTTCCCGCCCCTTGTGATGCGAACTCTCCGGTACCTACTACCAGTACACCTTCCGTTTTGACATAAATTCCTATCGGGACTCCCACCGGAATCAATCCCCGGTCTTCGATCACTCGTATGCCCACCTGTTTGAACGGCAGGATGCCGAACAATTTCACCTGCATCTGCAGATTGTCCGCATTTCCGGTCTTCAGCGTCAACGGACGGCTCAGATCTATCGTCACCGCACCATCGGGAATGTTACTGTTTCCCTGCCTGCTGACATTAACTATTTCTCCCCTGGCAGGAATACTCAGTTCCAATGACTCCTCCGATTCCGCACGTACATGGATCACAGAAGGGATACTGCTGTCCACCAGATAATAACTGTAACCCATGAGACCCAGACAGGCCAAAATGAGCACAGCACAAAGGCAGGCCCGGTAGAGGCGAAGTCTTCTTACTTTCTGTCTCCAGTGTTGTAAGATGACTACGGCCTCTTCCTCTGCCTGCCTTTTCACTTTTTCCGTCTCTGTGATCCATAGCTTCATACACATTCCCCCCACTGCATTTCTGTCATCTCTGTATAGGGTATAGTGTACGTCGCATTCTGTTTTTTAACCGAAGATCTCAGGATTACTGTCTTACATTTTTTTCCGGTCTATCCACATATCACCACGTTGCCGCTGTTTTTATATTCCTCCGGACAGGTGTCCGTAAGGATGGTACCGTTTTGGAACGAACCGAACGTCACGGAACTGATATTGCCGAATTTGGAATGATCTGCCAGAACAAACACCTCTCTGCATTGTCCCATGGCTGTCTTTTTCACCATAGCTTCATTCATATCCGGTGTGGTCAGTCCACTCTGCTTGCTGATCCCGTTCGTACCGAAGAAGCCTTTGGTAAAATGATAGTTCTGCAGAGTCATCAGCGCCTGGTTCCCCACCACAGCCTCCGTGGAGCCTTTTAATTCTCCGCCGATGAGATATACGCGGAATCCTGCTGCTGCCAGTGTCTTGGCATGCGCTACCGCATTGGTCACAAAGGTGGCACTTTTCTCTGTCAGATAAGAAAGCATACTTGCTGTGGTCGTACCTGCATCCAGATAGATAAAATCCTCCGGCCGGATCAGTGCTGCCGCCTTGGCAGCCACCAGCTGTTTGGCTTCCACATTGACTTCTGCCTTCTGTTCCACCGTGGGTTCATGTGTTATCACCGTCCGGTCACATGCCACAGCACCTCCAAAGACCTTTACCAGCTTCCCGGCATTATGCAATGCTGTGATGTCCCGGCGTACCGTGGATTCCGACGTATTTAACAGATCTTTTACCTCGGCCACCGTAATGCTGTTTTTTTCTTCCAATAATTTCAGAATGACCTCATAACGTTGTTCTGTCAGCATAAATTGTTATTTTCTCTTTCCTTTGTCACATCTGTCTCCAGTATGATCTTCCGCACGGGAAGAATACTTCCGGGAGACATGGATAATTCATCAACACCCATAGCCAGAAAACGTCTGGTCAATGTCGTATCTGCACCCAGTTCTCCGCAGATACCTGCCCAGATTCCGGCCTTATGCGCATTTTCCACGACCATCTGTATCATACGCAGCACTGCGGGATGATGCGGATCATAGAAAGCATCCAGCTTGGGATTCTGCCTGTCGATCGCTAATGTATACTGCGTCAGGTCATTGGTTCCGATGCTGAAAAAGTCCACTTCCTTTGCCAGTTCTTCGCTCATCATGACAGCCGCCGGAGTCTCGATCATGATCCCCTGCTTCGGTTCACCGAAAGTAACTCCCTGTTCTGTCAGTTCCTGTCGGATCTCAGCCACGATTGTCTTGATCTTCCTTAGCTCATCTACACTGATGATCATGGGATACATAATGGAAATATTGCCAAAGGCGCTGGCGCGGAACAGTGCCCGCAGCTGTGTCTTGAAGATTTCCGGTCTGGTCAGACAGATACGGATAGCCCGACAACCCATAGCCGGATTTTCCTCCGGTTCCATTTCAAAGTAATCGCATTTTTTATCCGCACCGATATCCAGTGTACGAATGATCACAGGTTTGCCTGCCATAGTCTCCGCTACCGTACGATAGATCTGAAACTGCTCTTCTTCGGTAGGGAACGTATCTCTCTCCAGGTAAATAAACTCGCTGCGGAACAGACCGATACCTCCGGCATCATTCTGCAATACTGCCGCCAGATCCTTGCTGTTACCTATATTAGCATAGAGCATGATCTTCTTACCATCAATAGTGATATTTTCTCTTCCCTTCAGGGTCTGGAGCAATTCCTTCTTCTCCTGTTCCTCCAGCTTTAACTGTTGCATTCTGCCCAGGGTATCTTCATCTGGATCCACATAAATGCACCCGTTTTTTCCGTCTACAATACCGACTTTTCCGTCGATATCATCTGTCAGAGGAATTGCGGTACCGATCAGTGCAGGGATGCTCATGGTCCTGGCCAGAATTGCCGTGTGGGAATTGACGGAACCGTGTACCGTCACGAAGGACAACACCAGATCTTTGTTCAGCTGTACTGTCTCAGAAGGAGCCAGGTCGTCTGCAACGATGATCACCGGTTCCCCAGATGCGTCAATCCCGGTGGCCCGGCCTCCGAGCACGCTTAACACGCGCTCGGAAATATCCTTGACATCCGCAGATCTCGCTCTCATATAGTCGTCATCCATGGCAGAGAACATCTGTGCAAAATTGTCACCGGTGGAAGCTACCGCATACTCTGCATTCACCTGCTGCATGCGGATGATATTTTCTACCGACTCGTTATAGTCATCATCTTCCAGCATCATCTGATGGATTTCGAAAATAGCGGCATTGGCTTCCCCGACCTCCTTCAGAGCCTTCTGATACAAACCCTGCAGCTGCTCCATGGCTGTCTGTTTCGCCTGTCTGTAGCGTAAGATCTCCTGTTCGGAGTCCTCGATCCTGACACGTTTTACCTGCTGCTCGTCTTTTTTATGAACACTGATTCTGCCGATAGCGATTCCGCCAAATACGCTTTTACCCTGGTAGACTTCCATGACTCTTTTCCTCTCCTGACGATTATGCTTCCTCTATTTTAGAGATTTGCTTTTACAAATTCCGTTACTGCTGCGTATGCTGCTTCCTCATCCTCACCGTCGAAGGTCAGAGTGATCTCATTGCCGGCTTTGACAGCCAGACCCATGATACCGAAGATACGCTTGCAATCTCCGCTCTTGCCATCCTTGGTCAGAGTGATATTAGCGGCAAATTCCTTGGCTGCCTTTACCAGTTCCCCTGCGGGGCGGGCATGAATGCCTTCAGGATCTGTGATAACATATTTGAATTCTTTCATTGTCTTTTTCTCCTTTTATTTTCCTATGACTAAGCATTAAGCAACTTTTTTCTTCAATACACCAAGCAGTAATGCGGATACGACCGTGCCTGCCGCCAGTGCTACCAGATACATCAGTGCATTTCCCACTACAGGGAATACAAAGATTCCGCCGTGAGGAGCCATCAGTGTGCAGTGGAATGCCATGGACAGTGCACCTGCCAGTGCAGAACCGATGATGCAGGAAGGAAGGACATGCAGAGGATCGGACGCTGCGAAAGGAATGGCACCTTCCGTGATGAATGCCAGACCCATGATGAAGTTGGTAGGACCTGCATCTCGCTCTTCCTTGGTGAATTTATTCTTAAATAACAGGGTTGCCAGTGCAATGGCACAGGGAGGAGTCATTCCTCCGATCATAACCGCTGCCATGATATCATAATTGCCTGCCGCAATTGCTGCGGTTCCGAATACATATGCTGCCTTGTTGAAAGGGCCACCCATGTCAATCGCCATCATGCCGCCCAGGATCAGACCCAGTACAACCCGGCTGGAATCACCCATTCCACTTAAGAAATTATTCAATCCGGTATTGATACCGCCCATGATCGGCTCCACCACAAAGTTCATGGCAAGTCCCATGATCAAAATACCCACTACCGGATAGATCAATACAGGCGCCAGTTTTTCAACAGCATCCGGAAGTTTGTCACAGATCTTACGGAGTCCTACGATCAGGTAGCCTGCCAGGAAGCCTGCCACCAGTGCTCCTAAAAATCCGGACTTACCGTTTGCCGCCAGCATACCGCCTACGAATCCGAGAGCCAGCGCCGGTCTGTCGCCGATAGCCATACCGATGAAGCCCGCCAGTACCGGAAGCATCAGACCGAATGCCACGCCGCCGATGTTTTTAAACATAGCTGCTATGGGAGTGATCGTACCGAAATTACTTCTCTGATCTGCGGGAAGTGCATTGATGTCAACATTCAGTCCATCGATCAGGAATGCGATCGCGATCAGGATACCTCCGCCTACTACAAAAGGAAGCATATGGGATACACCGTTCATCAGCTGTGTGTAAATCTTATGAGCCACACTTTCTTTGCCGGCGACTGCAGTCTTTACCGCTCCGCTCTCACCGTGAAAGATTTCCACCTCACCGCTGATGGCCTGTTGTACCAGCCGATCCGCCTTGCTGATGCCGTCAGACACCTGACAACTGATCACTTTCTTACCGTCAAAGCGATCCATGGGAACTTTTGCGTCTGCCGCTACGATGATGCAGTCCGCTGCGGCGATTTCTTCCGCAGTCAGTACATTTTTCGCACCTGCGGAACCTCTGGTCTCGATCTTGATCTGGCAGTCTGCTGCTTTTGCTGCCTTCTCCAGCGCTTCCGCTGCCATATAAGTGTGCGCGATTCCGGTCGGGCAGGAAGTCACTGCCAGGAGCTTAAAGCTCTTTTTCTCTTCGGTGGTAATGCCGGTATCACTTAATCTGTCGTCAATGCTCTTGGCACTCTCATCTGCTGCATCGATGATCTGTAAAAATTCCTCTACGCTTTTGGCATTTCTTAAAGATGTGGTAAAATTCTCATCCATCAGCATAACGGACAATTTGCTCAGTACATCCAGATGTACATTATCCTTGGTATTGGGTGCAGCGATCAGGAAAAGCAATGTCACCGGTTCGCCGTCCAAGGAATCATAATCCACACCGTTTTTAATTACCATGGCTGCCAGTCCGGGAGTCTTCACTGCATCACATTTGCCGTGAGGGATTGCAATGCCTTCGCCGATTCCCGTGGTGCTCTCTTCCTCTCTTGCATAGACCTGTGCACGGTACTGCTCCACATCCATAAGCTTTCCGCTCTTCGCCATCAGTTCCACTGCCATATCCAGTGTTGCCTTTTTGTCAACAGGCGCTGCATCCAGGGAAATACTTCTTTTGTCCAATAAATCCGTAATTCTCATATTGTAACCCTTCCTCTCTTTTTTATTGTTTCTCTTTTATTATTTCTTTTTATTATTTCGTTATGATTTTACCTGTTTCAATACCTGCATAACTTCATCTTTGGTAGCCAGATTCTCGGAAAAAGCGCTGGCGCTTCCCGCGGCGATTCCCATGCAGAAGGCATGTGCGTATTCCTTCTCTTCCAGCCATCCGGTGAGAAATCCCGCTACCATGGAATCTCCGGCACCGACACCGTTGACCAGCTTTCCTTTCGGAGCCGGAGCCTCCAGGCATTGACCGTCCGCTGCGATCAGTACCGCTCCTTCTCCCGCCATGGAGATCAAAACATTCTGTGCTCCCATGTCCCGGAGCTTTTTCCCATAAGGGACCACTTCCTCTCTGGTAGAAAGCTTCACGCCGAAGATATCCCCCAGTTCATGGTTGTTGGGTTTTACCAGAAAAGGATGATACGGCAATACCTTTACCAGCAGGTCTCTGGTGGCATCCACTACGGTGAGAACACCTCTTCCCTGAATTCTCTCCAGAATTCTCTGATAAATATCATCCGGCATCGAATAGGGAATACTTCCCGCCAGTACCAGGACATCTCCTTCCTGTAATCTGTCAATTTTTTCCATCAGCTGTTCCAGCGCTTCCGCATCGATATCCGGTCCACAGCCATTGATCTCTGTACCGTCAATACTTTTCAGTTTCAGATTGATTCTGGTCATTCCGTGATTGATTTTGATGAAATCGGCATTCACTCCAAAATCAGTCAATCTTCGGATCAATTCTTCTCCGGTGAATCCCGCCACATATCCCAGCGCTGTGGAATCCAGACCCAGATTCTTCAGCACAATGGATACGTTGATTCCCTTTCCTCCCGGAAGAATCAGCTCTGATGAAGTTCTGTTGGTCATTCCCAGTTGAAAGTCATCCACGGATACGATGTAATCCAGTGACGGATTGAATGTCACAGTACAAATCATTTCCATTCCTCCTGTCTGTTACCTTTCGTGTTCTTATGATGTTATTATATGCTCATATTCAGTCAAATTCAATCAATTTAATTCACAAATTTGATGATTTATTTTGGTTGAATTTGCACAAAGAAAAGGATGAAGTCATCCTTCATCCTTTTGATCTCGCTTCCACTATAGCATTCCCTTACCTGGTTTCTTTAAACATACCGGCCTGCTCTTTCATTTCTTTGGCATTGGAAAGTGCCGCCTCCGTCAGTGCATCACTGCCAAGAAGTCTTGCCAGTTCCGCCAGGCTTTCTTCCGCCGACACTTTATGAATATCCGTGATGGTCATATCATCCGTACTGCTCTTCTCAATCACAAAATGTACATCTGCCATGGCAGCGATCTGGGGCAGATGGGTAATACAGATGACCTGATGGGCTCCGGATAAAACGCTCAGCTGTTCCGCTACTTTCCATGCAGTCCTTCCACTGATACCGGTATCGATCTCGTCGAAGATCAGAGTATCGATTTCATCCCGCCCTGCCAGCACTGTTTTGATAGCGAGCATAATACGGGACAATTCACCGCCGCTTGCCACCTGACTTAAGGGCTTCAGACTCTCTCCGGGATTGGTGGAGATCAGGAATTCCACATCGTCATATCCTTTTGCCGTAATGGTCTGACCGGGTCTGACCGCAATATCAAATTCCACTGTCAGAAAATTCAGACCGATCAGCGCATCCTTTAACTTTTGTGTCAATACGGTTGCATTTTTACGACGGATACCGGACAGTTCCTCACAGGCCTTCTCCAACAGCTTCTGTTTTTCCGTCCACTCAGCATTCAGCTTCTGCATATAAGTATCATAATCCGCCAGTTTTTCCAGATACGCTTCTTTTTCTTCTTTGTATTTCAGTATCTCTTCGATCGTATTGCCGTATTTTCCTTTGAGATGATTGATGGTATTCAGCCGTTCCTCGGTGCTCCTGAAATCCTCTTCGTCAAATTCCAGATCCGACATATATTCCGACACATCATGATTGTAATCCGATAACAGACTCTCCACCTCTGCCAGCTGCTCTTCCATCTGTTCCAGCGCAGGATCATACATGGTCACGCTGCGAAGTGCCCTCAGTGCCCTGCTTAAGGAATTCCCCGCACCGTCTTCTGCATCATTGCCGCTGAGACGATAACTCTCTGCCAGGCTTTCCGCAATTTTACGGCTGTTGGACATTTTGCGGTATGTCTGTTCCAGCTCCTCATCCTCACCGGGCTGCAGCCCGGCATCTGCGATCTCCTTCTGTTCGAATTCCGCCAGGGACTGTTCTCTGCCTCTGGAAGCATCATCCAGTGTCTCTGCGGATATTCTCTTCTCTAAAGCGGCACATTCATGATACAATGCGCCCACCTGCTCTGCGCACTTTGCGAATTCCGCTCCGGCATAAGCATCCAGGATCTCCATATGCTTTTTCTTATGGAGCAACGACTGGTGTTCATGCTGTCCGTGAATGTCGATCAGCAATTCCGAAAGCTCTTTGATCTGCTTTGCCGTTACAGTCTCGCCATTAATACGGCAGATGCTCTTCCCCGAGGACAGTTTTCTGCTTAAGATCACTGTTCCGTCCTCCGAAGGTTCCAGATCCATACTTTTCAATTTTTCTGCCAGTCTGGGTTCCTCGCAATCGAAGACCAGTTCTACCAGGCCGCTCTCTTCTCCCCGTCTGAGCATATCCTTCTCGAACTTTCCTCCCAGTGCCAGATTCACCGAGCCGATCAGCAATGACTTTCCGGCACCGGTCTCTCCCGTCAGTATATTCAGTCCTTCTCCGAACTCTACCTCTGTCTCCCGGATGAGAGCCAGATTTTTCACGTGTAAGCTGCGAAGCATGTATTTCCCCCTGTCTATCTTTCTATCATCAGATGGATCTTATCCATGAGGATCTGGGTATCCTCCACGGTACGTACCGCTACCATGATGGTATCATCTCCGGCGATGCATCCCACCACTTCGGAGAATTTCAGTGCATCCAGTGCTGCCGCCACTGCCATGGCCATGCCGGATACCGTCTTGATCACCAGAATGTTCTGTGCCATGTCCATAGAGATAAAACCATCCCGAAGCACACGGATATATTTGTCTCCCATATGGCTGTCATCCTGCTTCAGAATAACATATTTCTGTTTACCTCCTCCGGTGGGAACTTTGGACAATTTCAATTCGCGAATGTCCCTGGAGACCGTTGCCTGGGTCACCGCGAATCCGGCTTCCTTCAGATAGCCAGCCAGTTCCTCCTGTGTCTCCACGTCTTTTTTTTCTATGATCTCTACGATCTTGCGATGTCTGGTCTTCTTCATCTTAACCTCATGCCTTTCTTACGACAATTCGTCAGGAATCTCTCATTTTGCGATGTAACACATCCAAAAAGCTGACCTGGTTCAGCTGTATGAATTCCGTGATCTTCTCTGACTGCACGATACGGATGTGATCTCCGGTACACATGGTCACCTTGTGGCTTCCGTCATAATTGGCTTCCACAGTCTGGCTTTTACCCTCTCTGCCTCCGGGGATCTCTATAACGATCTCATCCTCCGGTGACAATATGATGCTTCTCTGGTTCAGACTGTGAGGACAGATCGGTGTCAGAGTGATCAGCTTCGCCTTGGGCTCTACCAATGGTCCTCCCGCCGACAGATTGTATCCTGTGGATCCTGTTGGGGTGGTAACGATCATACCATCTGCCTTATAATGATTTAGCAGCTGTCCGTTGACATAGATGTTAAATTCTATGATCTGTAAAGTGCCGCTTCGGGAGATGACAATGTCATTCAGTGCCCAGCCCTCCGACACGGTGCCGTCCGCACAGCAGACCTTGCCGTTCAACATCATCCGGCGTTCCTTTTTATAATCATCCCGGATCAGGCGTTCCAGCGCTTCCTCCAGTCCGGACAGTTCGATCTCCGTCATGTAACCAACCGTTCCCAGATTCACTCCGATGATGGGCACCAGGATTTTTTTCGTCTCTCTGGCTGCCTGCAGTACGGTTCCGTCACCGCCCAGAACGATCATACAATCCACATCCAGAGGAATACCCGTTGCTTCCTCCTCCGCAGCATCTGTCTCTTCTTTCCAGTCAGACTCCTTGACCTTTAGCTTCACGGTACAGCCCTTCGATTCCAAATAGTCCTGGATCCGCTTCGTGGTCGCAAGTTCCTGATCTTTATGTTTATTGGTATATATCAGAAAATGCTTCATCGTTTCCTGCACTCCTTGTCTGTTACAGTGTATGAGAGTTATCTACGATTCCTTTGATCAGGGCATCCCACTCCGGTGTATAAGACAATCCGGTCTTTTCCTCCACGATGGTCTGCAATGCACTCTCCGCTTCATGCTCGTTCAATGCCAGCTTTTCCTCCGTAATCTCTTCCGGCTTACGGATATGCAGCAGATATTCAATGTTTCCCTCCGGCCCCTTGATGGGGGAATACTCCAGATGCAGTACCTCGAATCCGATGCTGTCCGCATAATCGATGATCTTACGGATCACTTCTTCATGGATCTGAGGTTCTCTGACCACGCCGTTTTTACCGACTTTGCCCCTGCCCGCTTCGAACTGTGGCTTGATCAGACATACCATCTGACCCCCAGCCTTTAACAGTTTTCTCGCCGGAATCAATATTTTGGTCAGCGAGATGAAAGACACATCCACGCTGGCGAAATCCAGGGCATCCGGAATATCCTCCGGGGTCACATAACGGAAATTCGTCTGCTCCATGCACACCACACGTTCGTCATTCCGGAGTTTCCAGGCTAACTGTCCCTGTCCCACATCTACGGAGTAAACCTTCGTGGCACCGTTCTGCAGCATACAGTCTGTGAATCCGCCGGTAGACGCTCCGATATCCATGCAGATCATGCCATCCAGTAAAAAGCCCCACTGCTCCATTGCCTTTTCCAGCTTCAGTCCACCGCGGCTTACGTATTTCATGGTATGATCCCGGACTTCCAGTTTGATCTTACTGACATCGAAGCCGGTGCCTGCCTTGTCTTCCTTTTGTCCGTTGACATAGACATTACCGGACATTATGATTGCCTTCGCCTTTTCTCTGGAAGGGGCATAGCCCTGCTCTACCAGAATCACATCCAGTCGTTCTTTCATATACATCTCCTATTGCTATAACTCTTATAACTTTTCCAGTATTTTCTCTGTAATGCTTACTGCATCCAGTCCGATCTCTTTTTTCAAAAGATCAACATTTCCGTGCTCCACATAAGCATCCGGAATTCCCGCCATAACACACTTGATCTGCCTGTCATGATCATTCAGGCAGGTCAGCACCTTTTCCCCGAAGCCTCCGCTTAACACATTTTCCTCCATGGTCACGATCATGTCATGATCCTCACAAGCAGACAACACCGCTTCCTCATCAATGGGTTTGATGAATCTGGCATTGATAATACTTGCCCGATAACCCTTTTCATGCAGCAGTGCCTGTACTTCTTCCGCAGTCTTCACCATACTGCCTACGGCGAACAGTGCAATGCCGCCCTCTCTCACGATCCACTCCGCCTTCCCCAGTTCAATGGGTGCACGGTATTCAGCAAGGCCCGCATAAGCGGTACCTCTGGGATAGCGCACCGCAATGGGTGCTTCCAGTGTCACTGCGAATTTCATCATATCCGACAGCTCCCACTTGTTTTTCGGTGCACAGATGTGCATATTGGGAATACCGGACAGATACGTATAATCGAAAATTCCCTGATGTGTCTCTCCGTCACTGCCTACCAGGCCGGCACGGTCTATGGCAAATACCACCGGCAGATTCTGAATGCATACATCATGAAGGATCTGGTCATATGCTCTCTGTAAAAAAGAAGAATATACCGCAACGATCGGCTTCATGCCGCCTGCCGCCAATCCGGCCGCAAACGTAACCGCATGCTCCTCCGCAATACCAACATCGAAAAAACGGTCGGGATACATATTCCGGAAGCGCTTCAGTCCGGTACCGTCCGGCATGGCTGCCGTAATGGCCACCACCCGTTCATCCCGCTGCCCCAGCTTGCACATTACCGTAGAAAATACATCTGTATAATTCGCTACTGTCCGGGGGTGGGACGGGATTCCGGTCTCAATATCAAAAGGTTCTGCCCCATGAAATCTGGCAGGGTGTTTCTCCGCCGGTCCGTACCCCTTGCCCTTCTGGGTCAGTACATGGATCAGCACCGCACCCTTGACTCTTTTGGCTTCCTCAATGACCTTGATCAGTCCCTCGATATCATGTCCATCCACAGGGCCTAAATAAGTCACTCCCATGTCCTCAAAAAACATACCGGGGATCACCAGCTGCTTAAAGCTGCTCTTGGCACGACGCAGGCGATTTACAATACCGTCTCCGCCCGGCTTACTCTTCAGGGCATTATAGATTCCTTCCTTCAGATCGAGATAGCCGGTTGCTGTACGGATATTATTCAGATATTTGGACACACCACCTACATTTTCGGAGATGGACATATTGTTATCATTGAGGATAACGATAAAATTGGTCTCCAGCTTTGCAGCATTATTCAATGCTTCGTATGCCATACCTCCGGTAAGGGATCCGTCACCGATCACAGATACAATGGTCGTCTTCTCCCCTTTGAGATCTCTGGCTTTTACCAGTCCCAGTCCTGCCGATATGGAAGTCGAGCTGTGGCCGGTATCAAATGCATCATAACTGCTTTCTTTTCGTTTTGGGAACCCACTCATGCCATGAAACTGGCGTAAGACATCGAAGCCGTCCTTGCGGCCCGTTAAAATTTTATGAGTATAAGACTGATGACCGACATCCCAGATGATCTTGTCTTCCGGAAGATTCAGAGCCAGGTGAAGCGCCATGGTCAGTTCCACAGCCCCCAGGTTGGATCCCAGATGTCCTCCGGTCACACTGATCTTCTGAATCAGGAACTGCCGGATCTCCTCCGCCAGTTCCCCGTAGTCCGATTTATCTATCTTTTTAATATCATTTGCTTTTTCGATTTTATCCAGTAACATTCGCTTTTCCTCTGCTATTTTGTTCTGTGGACCAGATGCAGCAACAGTTCCTTCAGGAATTCATGTTCTCCCGAGAAACCATCCAAAACCGCTACCGCTTCCCCGGTAAGCCGTTCCACTTCCCTGCCGGATTCCTCCAGTCCGTGTAATGTCACATAGGTCTGCTTATGATTCTGTGCATCGCTGCCGGTGGCTTTGCCAAGCTCCCTGCTGTCTCCTATCACATCCAGAATATCGTCCTGGATCTGAAATGCGATGCCGACATTGTAGGCACACAGCTCCAGAGCTGCGATCTCCTCGTCCGTGGCTCCTGCCAGTGTGGCACCGATGGTCATTGCCGACTGGATCAGGGCTGCCGTTTTGTTGGCATGAATGAACAGGATCTGCTCTGTAGTCAGGGGTGTGGTCTGTTCCTCAGCCTCAATATCTGCATTCTGTCCGCCAATCATGCCGTAGATCCCCGCCTTACGGGCTAAAATATTCAGTGCCGCAGCTACTCTCGGATAATTCTCATCCACCGTTTTTCCCGCGGCGTATGCCGGAAAAGCGCGGAATGAAGTCTCAAAGGCATAGTTGAGCAGTCCGTCACCCGCTAACACTCCCATACCGTCGCCATATACAGACCAGGTGGTCTTGCGTCCTCTACGATATTCATCATTGTCCATGGCCGGAAGATCATCGTGCACCAGCGAATAAGTATGGATCATCTCAATGGCTGCCATGAAAGGCTCTATGATATCATCCTCACCACCCAACATCCGGTATGTTTCCTGCATCAGCATGGGACGCAGGCGCTTTCCGCCTGCCATGAGACTGTAATTCATGGCTTCAATGACCGTCTTCTGATATCCTTCCTCTGCCGGAAGATATTGTTTCAAAAGATCCTCTATTGCTGTCGTTCTCTTCTGTAATTCCTGTCTGAATATCGTTTCTTCCATGTCAATGCCGTCCTTCCTCTTCCTGCCGGTATATTTACTGCGGATCCAGAGGTTCCAGTCCGCCTTCTTCATTCAGTTTCATAACCTGTTTTTCCACCCGGTCGATCTGTTCATTGCATTGCTTCAGGACATTCATTCCCTTACTGTATGCCGTAAACGCATCCTCCAGAGAGATATCCTCTGCTTCCAGCTGTTCGATCAGCTCCTCCAGTTCGGAAAAATTTTCTTCCAGACTGCGTTGTTCCTGTTCTTCTGCTTTCTTTTTTCCTGCCAAAATTAATACCTCCGTCCATGGTCCTCTTCCCTGGATCACACGGTGAATCTGTCTCCCTGCTGCACCTGTTCCACTTTAGTATCGATCACGCCATCACTTACCCGGATCCGCAGGCTGTCGCCTTCATGCACCTGCGTCACGGAACGGATATTTTTCCCATCCGCAGCTTCCACATACGAGAAACCACTGTTCAACTTCTCTAACGGCGAGACTGCCTTCATTCGTTCAATATAAAGTGCCAGGGTGTGTCTGCGGTCCCGCAGGATCGTCTGCATCCGGTTCTCTAACCGTTCTTCCAGCTGTATGCTGTAAGTCCGCTTCTCACGGATGCGGTTGGCCGGGCTTAAATATTTCAAGCGCATCTCCCGCTGTTCTGCCTGCTGTCTCTTACGCTGCAGCACCCTGTCCATCTGCCGGTACAGCCTCTCCTGTCTGCTCAGGATCTCCTGATCGATGTCGTTTGCTGCCGTCACCGCCAGTTCTGCAGCTGCGGACGGTGTCGGTGCCCGCAGATCCGCAACGTAGTCAATGATCGTGGTATCTGTTTCATGTCCCACCGCGGAAATGATGGGAACCGTACAGTCAAATACTGCCTGTGCCACCATTCTCTCATTAAATGCCCACAGATCCTCGATCGATCCGCCGCCGCGTCCCACGATCATGACATCCACGCCCTGTCTCTCCAGTGCACGGATTCCGTTCACGATCGACGGAGCCGCAGAAGCTCCCTGTACCAGTGCCGGATACAGAATGATCTGTACATAAGGATTACGCCTGGTGGCGATCTGTATGATATCCCGCACCGCCGCACCGGTATCCGCCGTCACCACACCAAGGGTGTGAATGTATTTGGGGATCGGCTGCTTATATTCCGGAGCGAACATGCCCTCTTCCGCCAGTTCCCGTTTTAAGTGTTCGTATTTTTCATACAGGGCACCGGCACCGTCTAAGGTTACTTCCTTCACATACAGCTGATATCTGCCGTCCCGCTCAAAAACGCTCACCGAACCTTTCGCGATCACCTGCTGCCCTTCCGTCAGACGGAAAGCAAGTCCTCTGCGGTCTCCCGCGAACATAATACAGTTCAGGGCACTTGCAGAATCCTTTAACGTAAAATAAATATGTCCAGAGGGATGGTATTTACAGTTGCTTACCTCACCTTTTACAAACACCGTCTGTAAAAAGTAATCCTGCGTGAACATATTTTTGATGTAAGTATTCAGTTGTCGTACGCTGACTACATTTTGTATTCTACTCACCGGACTTCATAATCTTGGCAAGGATCGCATTGACGAATCCGCCGGAGCTCTCCTGACCGTATTTTTTGGCGATCTCCACCGCCTCGTTGATCGCTACCCCGTCCGGGATATCGTCATCATAACGCAGCTCATACGCACCCAGACGTAACACTGCGAGTTCTACCTTTCCCACACGGGTGGTATCCCAGCCTTCGGTATTCTCATTCAACAGTTTATCCAGTTCCGGGATCTTGTCCTTAATCTTCTCGAAACGGGCTGCAATGGCATCCGCATCCTGCCAGGAAGGAACTTCCTCATTATTCTCGCGGAACAATGCAAGCTGTTCCGGCATATCTTCCGGTGCATGAAACTCCACACGGAATAAAAGCTTAAAAACCTGTTCTCTCTGCTCGTGTCTTCCCATAATATCTTCCTGTAATTCCTCTTATTTGTCCTTCTTCATGTTCACACCGGCAATACGGATGTTCACATCAGAGCAGGTCAGTCCCGTCATATTCTCAATGGCGTTTTTCACCTTCTGCTGTACTGCCTGACAGGTTGCGGGAATATTGTATCCGTATTCCATGGTCACTGCCAGATCTACCGTTACGTTCTTGTCCTGAACCTCTACTTTTACGCCCTTGGTCAGATTCTTCACACCGACTTTGCTCATCAGTTCATTGGTAATGTTGCCGGCCATTGCGCTGACGCCATCCACCTCGGTCGTTGCCAGAGATGCGATCATAGCCACTACATCATCTGCGATCTGTACGGTACCGATGCTTTCATCTTCTTTTAATACCAGGTTCTTTTTATCTATTTCTCTTTCCATGATATATGTTCCTCCTGATTATCTGTAAATCTATGAAAAACTATTTGTATCTATTCTACCAAAGATTCATTCATTTGTCACCCAAAAAGTCAAGGATAATTGTTTCCCGTTCTGTGCATAGGAGATCGTACTGTTGCTGTCCGGAATGTAAGAGAATATCTCCTGTTCATCGATCAACACCCGGCAGATTTCACGATAACAGGTCTCATCCGCACATTTCAGCGTAATATCCGTTCTGCCCATTTCTCTGGCCGCATCAAAGATCCTCTGCAGCTGTTCCCTATTATATTCCGTAAAATAATTGCCCTCACGGACATAATAATTGGCCTCCATAGCCGTACATTCCGGCATAGCCACCACGCCCTCGATCCGGTGTGTACGAAGAATATCCTCCGTTGTGACACACAGATAATCATAATTGATCTCCGACAATCCCTCCTGTTCGCTGCCATCCTCCATGCGATAGGAAGCATCTCCCCAGGTGGTATCCACATAATAATAATCTCCGTCCACCCTGACCAGATTCCAGGCATGCGCCTCTCCGGTATCCACGGTTCCCTGCACCAGCGTACACATAACTCCCAGATGGTTCAACAGATATTGCGTTGCTTTGGCATATCCCTGGCAGACAGACGCTCCTTCCAGGAATACGGAGCAGATATTCTGGTTGTCCGGGGCATTCAGATCATAGTCCGTCGCAAAAATGATCTGCTCGTACACTGCCTTTACTTTTTCATACTGGCTTTTGTCCTCACCGATTTCACGTATCCAGTCCGCCGTTATTTTCCGGATCTGTTCCGCCCGGACTATTGCTTCCTCTTCCGTCAGCTCATAGCTTCCTGCGAAATCAATTCCAACCGTTTTTTCTCCTCTGGAATATTTCGTATAGGTATATCCTGTGGCATAAAAAATCTCCGGATGATCGATCATCACACACTGGAAGATTTTATCGATGTCCTGCTCATCCAGACCCTGCTCCAGGGGATCCGTGGACAGTTTGACCGTGCCTTCCATCTCTCCCAGTGCCTGTTCGATCTCCAGATACCAGATCTGTTCCGGAGCTTCCAGACTCTCATATGCAAAACGAGAGCCTCCCTCCTCCAGGAGGGAAAAGCTCTCTGTATTTTCGGTTTCTGCGGACGTTGGATCCTCTTCCTGCATGGGCAGACTATCGATCTGTTCCTCGGGCAATACGATGGTCTGCGGCACTTCCGACAGAATCTCCTGTGAAGAGCACCCTGTCAGAAGAACTGTCATGAGAATTCCGGCAAATATTTTTTTCATCTCCCGCATTCTGTTCCCCCTACACACTTTACTGTTTTCCGATCAATTCCTGCCAAACTCTGTCAGTACCAGCCCCTTATTGCGATCCAGGGTCATACCGATACTCCAGGAATTCACAAACAGAAGCAAAGGATTGCCTTTCATATCTTTGACCTTCTTCATATCTGAGGTACCGGACAGCTTGGCCAGATCGATCTCGTCCTTATTCTCGATCCAGCGGATATGCTCATAAGGCAGATTCTCCAGACGGATCTCCACATTATATTCGTTCTCCAGGCGGTATTTCAAGACATCAAACTGCAGCACGCCGACTACACCTACGATGATCTCTTCCAGACCGGTATTGAACTCCTGGAAGATCTGAATGGCACCTTCCTGCGCGATCTGTTCCACACCCTTGACGAACTGTTTTCTCTTCATGGTATCCACCTGACGTACTCTGGCAAAATGCTCCGGTGCGAAAGTGGGAATTCCTTCGTACTGGAACTTTTCCTTGGGCATACACAGAGTATCACCGATGGAGAAGATACCGGGATCGAACACACCGATAATATCTCCGGCATAGGCCTCGTTTAAGATTTTTCGCTCATCTGCCATAATCTGCTGGGGCTGGGACAGACGCATGACTTTATTGCCCTGTACATGACGTACCTCCATGTTGGCATCGAATTTACCGGAACAGATACGCATGAATGCAATACGGTCTCTGTGAGCCTTATTCATATTAGCCTGAATCTTGAATACAAAGGCACTGAACTCATGCTCCGTAGGATTGATCAGACCAATGTCTGCCTTTCTGGGCAGCGGAGTGGTGGTCATCTTCAAAAAATGTTTCAGGAATATCTCCACACCGAAATTCGTCAGTGCGGAACCAAAGCATACCGGAGTCAGATTACCTTTCTGTACCTCATCCAGGTCAAACTCCGCGCTGGCACCATCCAACAGTTCCACCTCTCCCAACAGCTTGTCCGCCGCATCTTCTCCGATGAGTTCTTTCAAATGTTCCTCATCCTGTATGGGGATCTCTATGGAAGTTCCCTCTTTCGTACCCTTCTCCGTATCGGAGTAAGCGATCACACACTTTTTCTCACGGTCGTATACACCCTGGAATCCCTTGCCGGAGCCGATGGGCCAATTGATCGGGCAGGTAGCGATTCCCAGCTCTTTTTCAATATCATCCAGCAGTTCAAAAGTATCTAACGCCTCACGATCCATCTTGTTGATGAACGTAAAAATAGGAATCTTGCGCATAACGCAGACCTTAAACAGCTTTCTCGTCTGCGCCTCGACACCCTTGGACGCATCGATGACCATGACTGCGGAGTCCGCTGCCATAAGAGTACGATAAGTATCCTCCGAGAAATCCTGATGTCCCGGGGTATCCAGAATATTAATACAATAACCGTCATACTCGAACTGTAATACGGAAGAAGTAACAGAGATACCTCTGTCCTTCTCGATCTGCATCCAGTCGGATACAGCATGTCTTGCGGTTGCCTTACCTTTTACACTTCCCGCCAGGTTAATGGCTCCTCCGTAGAGCAGGAACTTTTCTGTCAGGGTCGTCTTACCGGCATCCGGGTGAGAGATGATGGCAAAGGTCCGACGACGATTGATCTCTTCTGTATAATTACTCACTATTATAGTCCTCCAAATATATCAAAAATCTGTGTAACCATTCAGCACGGAAGTCCCTTCAAATTCCGGTTGGATCCCGAAATAGTCCAGTACCGTCGCACCAATATCGGAAAAGGCAGGCCGGGTTCCGCGATTGCCGGGAACCACCGGTGCTCCGTACATGAGAAACGGTGTGTACTCTCTGGTATGATCCGTAGTCTTCGTATAGGCGGGATCGCAGCCGTGATCCGCTGTGATCATCAGAATATCCTCCGGTCTCATATGTGCCTGGATCTCCGGCAGCTTCTCATCAAAATATGCCAGTGCCTTCGCATAACCGTCCACATCTCTTCTATGACCGTAGAGCATGTCATAATCCACCAGGTTAACAAAACACAGTCCTTCAAAATCCTTATCCAGATATTCCAGTGTCCGCTGAATTCCCTCTGCATTGCCGGAAGTATAGACATGCTCGGTAATCCCCTTACCCACGAAAATATCCTGGATCTTGCCTACTGCAATGACATCCTTTCCTGCAGCCTTCAGCTGATCCAGCATGGTAACTGCGGGCGGCAGCAGAGAGAAATCATGTCTCCTGGGAGTACGGGTGTAATGTCCGCTCTCACCTACAAAAGGTCTGGCAATGACACGACCCACGCCGTGTTCTCCCTGTAATATCTGTCTGGCAATACGACAATAATCGTATAACTGTTCCACAGGAACCACATCCTCATGTGCAGCGATCTGAAATACGCTGTCTGCCGAAGTATATACGATCAGCTTGCCGGTGCGTACGTGTTCATCCCCATAATCCGCAATGACCTGGGTGCCGGAATAAGGTTTATTACACAGAATATCTCTTCCGGTGCGAAGCCGGAACTCTTCCAGAACCTCCTCCGGGAAACCGTTGGGATACGTAGGAAGAGGCTTTGGCGAATAGATACCGGCAATCTCCCAGTGTCCTATGGTCGTATCCTTTCCTCTCGAACGTTCCGTCATACGGGCATAAGCCGCTGTGGGATGTTCGGTTTTCTCTCCCACTCCCACACCATCGATCTGAAATAATCCCATATCCCGCATATGTTCCATATGGAAATACGGACTTTTGGATACACTTCTTAGCGTATTTACATTGATATCGCCGTAAGCTTCGGCATCCGGCATTTCACCGATACCGAAGCTGTCCAGTACAATTAAAAAGACTCTCTTCATCATTTTTCCTTTTTCTTTTCCGGGTTATTATGATACCTTCCAGATTGTTCCGTGCTTCGCACTCTCTCAATCTGAACCACATTCACAATCCGCTCATTTTCTTTGAAAATGGCTACTTGCTCATGTGGTACGGGTTCCTAATCCTAAAAGTCTCCTGCAAGCAAGCTTGCGTAGACTTTTGGCTTGTAACCCTTGGTATCATAACATAAATTCTTTCCTATGTACACAAAAATATCACTGTACAATGGTGCTGATAACAATATTTTCCGCCGCAATATCCGTCTTTCTTTTTACAATATCTTCAATCTGCGCTCTCTGTGCATCGGACAGTTCCGCTGCATTGATCACCACATCCACGGCATCCCCGTTGATGCTGACCACGGCTTCCTGAAATCCTTTTGCCTGCAGAAGCACTTCTGCTGCCGCTTCTTTTTCCGCAATATCCGTCATGCGCACCATGCTGTCCACCGCCTCCTGTTTCTGCGCATCACTCAGTTCCGTACTATTAATGATCTCCAGCAGTGTCTCCTTGTTGCGGGCTCTGGTCTGTTCCTTGGAAAGTCTGGCAGCAGACAGCACTTCCACACCACTTGTTCCGGTCAGCACTGCTTCCCCGGGAATCTCTCCTTCCTCCGGTGTTGCTTCCGCCACCTGCATATCTTCCTCCAGATAATCCTCCATTACAATATCCATATCGGAATCCAGACTTTCCATATCGGTAACGATATCCGTGGAGTCCACCGCACTTAATGTATCCGCATCATCCGCCGCCAGATACTCCTTTTCCAGGTTGGTCCCCGCAAACTGCAGATAACCTGCAATGGCTATCATAATGGCAAGTGCGGTAATCATAAGCTGATTCTTCTTGATTAAGTTTTTCACTGCGTTCCCCTTTTCCAAAGGCCTGTATCTGCCTTCTTGATTTTATACTCTATTGTATGTACCCCTTTCGCCGGATATGTTTCCCGTTCTTTATTTTTCCAACACCTTGATCCTGTGCGCTTCCACTCCGAACAGTGCCTGGATGATCTGCGTGATCTCACCGGCCATATTGCCCTTCCCCGCGCCTTCCGCTACGACCAGTACCCCCTCCACTTTCGGTGTAATGGTCTTCACGACAAAAGGATCCCCTCCCGTATCCTCCCGGTATATCGTCCGGTACTCTGTATTAGAGGTATTTACCGTCCTGGCTCCTCCGGCAGCATCCTGTTCCTCGGTATTGGACCGTTCTGCCGTCATATCTTTTTCCACGATCTTCTCCTCTGAAGATTCCAGTGTGACCATGACCTCGACCTCCCCCAGTCCCCGTACCGCTTCCAGCATCTTTTTTAACTTTTCTTCAAGATATGCCGCATATTCTTCCGTACTGCCGGCGGTCACTGTCTGTGTGGATGCCGTTAGCTCTTCCAGCATCGCCGCTGCATTTTCCTTCTCCTGCCCCTTTCCGCTGTCTTCCTTTTTTACCGGCAGTGCAATGACGAACAACAGGACTCCCAGCAGGACCAGCAGCAACAGATTATCTCTGCTAAACCATTTTTTTCCCAATAATTTTTCCATCATTTCCCGTCCTCTTTCTACCGGATTTTTATTTCTGCTTCCTCTATTTCCGGGATTTCCACCCGGATCTTCACGGGGTCCGAAGTGTCCGGAGGTTCCGTTTCTTCCGTTACTTCCGCCGCAGTATCTGTGACCGCCTGTATCTCATCTTCTGTCTGTTCTGCCTGCACAGCCGCCTGTTCCAATACGGTCCGGATTTCCTCTGCGAACTCCGCCGCCTGCACGTCGGTGCCTGCGATTTCATCCCCTCCCAGCACCGTCAAAAGCGGCTGAAATAACTGGATCAGAAGCATGACCGACAACAAAAGTTTTAAATATTTTTCATAGGACTCTCTGGGTCTGAAATGTATCAATGTCTGCGCACATATCAGGAAAATCCCCACTTGTCCGATCACATGATATAACCACTGCATTTTCTATATCCCCCTGCTGCCGATCGCCAGAAGCGCCAGTGTGACCATAAACAACAGCAGCGCCGTTCCCACAGTACGGAACAAAAGCATCATGGCATTTCCCATACGATCCGTGCAATTGGTAATTCTTTTATCACTGACGATTCCCATAAATGCCGTGGCACATTTGATAAATCCTGCCGTGAACAAAATCTGTAATAAGGGAACCGCACACCCTGCCACCAGCAGTAACAGTAACAATACTCCTACACTATTCCGGATCACAACTGCCGATCCAAGCGCCAGCTCCAGAACCCCATCCGCAGCATTTCCGATCCCCGGCAGTACCGAGACAGCCTTCTCCACTGCGGAATTTTTCAAGGAATCCACCACCGGTGTGATCAGCGACTGGAACAGACTGATTCCTGTGACCACACCCAGGGAAGCCTTCAGGATCCATCCGATCAGCTTTTCCAGTAAATCCGCCAAAAGTGCCAGCTTTTCCTCTACCCAGATTCCGTTGATCATCGTCAGCAGACAATAGCTGTAAATCAGCGGGAGCACCACTCCCAGAAGAATTTTCTCCGTGCCGTAGATCAACAATAGCATAAGCTGGTACCCGGCTCCCACCGTAACCGGTCCCGAAGCCACGCCTACGGTCAACAGAAAGGTTGGCACCATCAGCCGGACAAAAAGTACTATATTCTCCACCGTTTCTCTGGCCGTTTCCAATACTCCCGAAAAACATTGCAGAAGAATCACACCCATTAACAGATAGATAAAATAAAAACTCAGATCGGCGATCTGGTGTTTATCAAATACTTCCACAAAATGAATCAGCAATGCCGACAGAATCCCCAGTACAATCAACCAGATCAATATATTTCTGATACCGGTGGCGGAATTGCTCATTTCCCGTATGACTTCTTTCAACAGACACCCCACCGCCCCCAGAATATCTCCCTGCAGGATCTGTGTCATCAGATCTGTCACAGAGATTCGAAAAGTCGGGAACAGCTTCTGCATTCCCTTTTCCAATTCCTCTATCCCATATTCCTGCCACATTGTATCCATCTGTCTCCGCGCTCCTACATCATACTGTAGATCTGCCGGATCACCGACAGGAGGATCGGCAGGCCCGCAAACAGCACCGACAGCTTCCCCAGGATTTCAAGCTGATCCGAGACAGACGAGAATCCGGCATCCTTGCAGATACCGGCACTGAATTCACACAGATAAGTAATCCCCACCACCTTCATCAGAATCCCAAGGTATCCCTTAGAATCTCCGAGATATTGCTGCAATCCCCGAAACTCTTCCAACAAATTTCCCGCCATCCGGCACACAAAAGAAAATACCAGAATACTCAGTGCGAAACCGATCAGTAATGCATATTCCGGTCTCTGCTGCCTGAATTGAATAGCAAACAATACTCCGGCAATTCCCAACAATGCGATTTTGATGATCTCTGCCATTTTTCCTCCTAAAACGAGAACAGGGTCTGCACGGTATCGAACAGATCATAAATATAAGGAACAATCCAGCTGAGGACCAGAATCAGTCCCGCCAGACTTATCAGAAAAGCGTGTTCCTCCCTGCCGCTGTGTTTCAGGACCTGACTGAGTATCGTCACCAGGATCCCTACCGCTGCTATTTTAAAGATCAGTCCTATTTCCATCTTTCCCCGTCCTTTTTTGTCCTGTTTTTTATCTTTCAGAGCAACAGGAGCACCAAAAACATCCCACTCATAGCACCCAGTCCTACCGCCAGCCGACATTTCTGCGTAATTTCCCGCTGTTGTGCTGTGGCTGTCCGCTCCAATCCCTCTTTGGACAATTCCATCGCCCGAATCTGCATGGTCTCATCCGCATACCCTTCTTTTCCCGCAAAAATCAGGAATTGATCGATTTCTTCTTTTTTTAACGGCAACGCTTCCAACTGCCTGCGAAAACTCTCTCCGGCGATTTCCAGGAAACCGGTTCCTCCCGCCTCTGCGTATTCCCGATATACCCTGTTACAGATCTCTCCCAACCGGTCTTCCCGCTGTCTGCCGATCTGTCTGCATCCTTCCGGCAGTGTAGATCTGTTATAACGGATCTCACTGATCCACTGATCCAGAAGACAGATCAGTTCCCTGGTCATATGTAACCTCATCAAAAACTGCCCGCGATACCACATACCCAGCCCCAGGCAGCCGCAGAGGATCATCCCCCCTCCAAGCATCTGCATTCCATCCGCCCCCTCCCTTTCAAGATCACAATGCGGGCAAACATTTCTCTCATATATTCTCCACCCAGACGTCTGGCTGCATCCTCTTCCCCTGCCCCATGCACCGTAGCCAGCAGGCTGCAGCCGCCGGATGCGGCCATGTGAAGCACTCTCAGATCCTGTTCTTCCCCCAGTTCATCCACAGCAATCACCTGCGGTGACATTGACCGTAATAACAATAACATCCCCAAAGCTTTCGGGCAGGCATCCAGCACATCCGTCCGCATACCCAGATCGTTCTGGGGTCTCCCCCGGTAAGACCCGGCCAGCTCCGAGCGCTCATCTACCACTCCTACCCGAAGTCCCGGTCCGTAAGCATTGCCGTCGGACAGCTGCCGGATCAGATCCCGGAGCAACGTAGTCTTACCGAATCCCGGCGGTGATACGATCAGCGTATTTTGAAATCGTCCCGCTTTATAAAGCTCCGGAAGTATTTTATCTGCGACACCCCTGATTTCATGAGCTACGCGGATATTTACAAAGGATATATTTTTCAGTGTCCGCAGACTATTCTCATTTTCCAGCACAGCCTGTCCGCTTAAACCAATCCTGTGTCCCCCTTCCACTGTAAGAAATCCCTGTCTGATCTCATCCGCGTAGGCGTAGACGGAATCCTGACACAAATAGGCGATCAGGTCCCGGATCTCCGTCTCCGTCACGGAGTATGCCCCATATGGTTCCTCCCGCCAGATTCCGCTATGATCCAGAAAAAAATCTCCCCGGGAAGTTTCAATGATCACCGGCCTGTCCACCCGGAGCCTGATCTCACATACCTCCTGTGCTTTGTCCGCGGTCACTTTCCAAAAATCTCTTCTCTTTTGCGGAAAGATCCGAAGCAGGCTGTCCATGTTCCACCTCCCATAGCAAATCAGTGCTTTTCCACGCATCCCGGCTGATATTTCTGATTCGATGTTTCCCATGATTTCCATGTATCGTGTTTCTGAATAGTTCAATATATGTTTCCGCGGACAAGATATTCCTTCCATTCTTCTCTTTTTTTCTATAGTGTGCTATAATGATTGATATTGTCTTTATGAATTTCATTTTGGAGGATATTTATGAACATAATCATTGTGGGCTGCGGCAAAGTAGGCTACACCCTGGTAGAACAATTGGGAGGTGAAAATCACAATATCACCGTAATTGATACAAATGAGGAAAAAGTGAATTCCATCACGGATGATCTGGATGCCATGGGCATCGTAGGAAATGGTGTCAGCTTCCAGACACTGTCCGAGGCCGGCATTGACCATGCTGATCTGCTGATCGCCGTGACCGGATCCGATGAACAGAACCTTCTGTGCTGTGTCATTGCGAAAAAGGCGGGACATTGTAAGACCATCGCCCGTGTCCGCAATCCAATCTACAATAATGAGATTGCTTTTCTGCGGGAAGAACTGGGGCTTGCCATGATCATCAACCCGGAGCTGTCCAGTGCAGCTGAGATCGCCCGGATCTTCCAGTTCCCTTCCGCAGTTAAGATCGATACTTTTTCCAAGGGAAGGATCGAGCTTCTGCATTTCCGCGTGACCCATGACTGTCTCTTAAATAATTATGAACTGATCCATATCCGTACCACCTTAAAATGTGATGTACTGGTATGTATGGTCACCAGAGGTGATCAGGTGCTGATCCCCAGGGGTGATTTTGTATTCCGGGAAGGCGATGTGGTTGCTATTGTGTCCACTCCTCCCAAGGCAAATGATTTCTTCAAAAAGATCGGTATCGGCGCCGGCAGGGCACGTACTGCCATGATCGTCGGTGGCGGCACCATTGCTTATTATCTGGCAAGAAGACTTTTAGAAGTCGGCATCCATACCAAGATCATCGATCAGGATCCCGCCCGCTGTGAGCATCTGAGCGAGCTGCTTCCCAAGGCTTCCATCATCTGCGGTGACGGTACGGATGAACGTCTTCTGATACAGGAAGGTCTGGAGAACGTGGATGCTTTTGCTGCACTGACCGGACTGGATGAGGAAAATATCCTCCTGTCACTGTATGCGAAACGGACTTCCCGCGCAAAGGTAGTCACCAAGATCAACCGTATCAACTTCAGTGGGGTCTTAAGTGATATCAAACTGGATACGATCTCCTATCCACGCCTGGTGACTGCAGATATGATCATTAAATATGCACGATCCATGAATGAATCTCTCAACAGTAACGTGGAGAATCTGTATAAGCTGGAAGACGGTCATGCGGAAGCACTGGAATTCTACATCAAAGAGGATTCTGCCGTTACCAATGTACCTCTGAACCGTCTGCACATCCGGAAAAATATCCTGGTCTGTTCCATCGTCCGCGGAGGACAGGCTATTATCCCCAGTGGTCAGGATGAACTCCATGTAGGTGATTATGTGGTCGTAGTACTGACACATGCACGGCTGAATGATATTAAAGATATTATTGAAGGGTAATTTTATAAAAGGACATTATCATGAATTTTGCGATATTGAGTTTTATTATCGGATTTATTTTACAATTTGAAGCTTTATTTTTACTGCTTCCCTGGATCGTGGGTATGATCTACGGAGAATATCATGTGGCACTGATCTATCTGGTGACTGCAGCTATTTGTTTCATTTTGGGAAAATTATTAAGCTTCAGGCACACAGGACGTTTTAAGGAATTGTACGTCAGGGAAGGCTTCACTGCCGTTGCACTGGGATGGTTTGTCATGTCTGTTTTCGGTGCGATTCCCTTCGTTCTCACCGGAGAGATCCCTTTTTATATTGATGCTCTCTTCGAGACAATCTCCGGCTTTACGACCACAGGTTCCAGTATCCTGTCCGATGTGGAAGCACTCAGCTATGCCAGCCTGTTCTGGCGCAGCTTCACTCACTGGATCGGCGGTATGGGCGTATTCGTATTCATTATGGCGATCCTACCGATGATGGGGGGTTCTACCATGAACCTGATGCGTGCGGAGAGCCCGGGGCCTTCCGTCAGCAAGCTGGTACCGAGAGTCCGGGATACTGCGAAGATCCTCTATGGACTTTATATGGCGATCACTGTTTTGGGCGTGATCATGCTATGCCTGTGTGGCATGCCGCTGTTTGATTCCCTGTGTACGACCTTCGGCAGTGTCGGCACCGGTGGCTTCGGTATCAAAAACAGCAGTATCGGCGGTTACTCTCCACTGATACAGAATGCCGTAACGGTACTGATGATCTTAAGCGGTGTCAATTATACGGTATATTTCTGTCTGTTAAGCAGGCAGTTTAAGGAAGCTTTTTCCATCGAAGAAGTTCGTTGGTATTTTTTGATCATTTTCGCCAGTGCTCTGACGATCGCCTGGAATATCCGCCCGCTCTATGCAACTTTGGGAGAGACACTGCGACACTCCTTTTTCCAGGTGGGAACGATCATCACCACCACAGGATTTGCCACCACGGATTTCAATATGTGGCCGCAGTTGTCGAAGACGATCCTTCTGCTTCTGATGATGATCGGCGCCTGTGCCGGCAGTACCGGCGGCGGTATAAAGGTATCCCGTGTGCTGATCCTCTTCAAGGCGATCCGCAAGGAGCTGTCCATGATGATCCATCCCCGGATGGTGAAAAAGATCAAGATGGACGGACACAATCTGTCCCACGAGACGCTTCGTTCCACCAATGTCTATATGACGGCTTATTTTATCGTACTCTTCGTTTCCCTGCTGATCGTCTGTCTGGACGAATATGACCTGAGCACAAACTTTACCGCAGTACTGGCCACCCTGAACAATATCGGTCCCGGTCTGGAATTAGTCGGTCCCACCCAGAATTTCGCTTTGTTCAGTCCCCTGTCCAAATGCGTGCTGATGTTCGATATGCTGGCCGGCAGACTGGAGCTCTTCCCCATGCTCGTGATCCTGCTGCCGTCCTGCTGGAAGAAATATTAAAGGAATAAATAAATTCCGTACAAAATCCCTGATTCAGGAATTTTTGTACGGAATTTATTGTCTTCTCTGGTACTCTGTCGGCAGAATACCGTATTTCTCCCGGAACAGTCTGGAAAAAGCCTGGCTATTGGGAAATCCGTTCTTTAGAGCTATTTCACCTATGGTGAGATCCGTTTCCTCCAGTTCCCGCAATGCATGTTCAAACCGGATACTCCGCAGATAATCTTTATAGTTGATCCTGCCATACCGGCGGAACATTTTAGATAAATAAGTGGGACAATACCCAAACGTTGCTGCCAGCGTTTCCAGCGAAATTTCTTCCGCATAGTGTTCCTGCAGATATCCGGTGATCTTTCCAAGGCGTCCCATTTTCCTGTTTTCAGTACAATGTTCCTTACTTTCATCCGACATCTGATAAACAGTTAGCAAAAGGTATTTCAGCTGATAAAAGATACTCTGCATCAATAATTCATAGCCGTACTCTTTTCTGATCTGCTGTCTGTACATTTTCTCAAGTAATGCAAAAAGCTTTTCATCCTCTTCCCTTTTTTCACCGGAAAAGCGCATTATCTGTTTTTCCATTGGGATCTGTAAAACAATTGCCTCATTTCGTCCCGACGTATGAATGGAATGCACCTCATTACTATTGACAATCATGAACTCTCCTGCCGAAAGAACGTATTTTTTATCACCAAGGTAAGCATCCGCTTTCCCCTCCCGTACGGCAAATATTTCAACACTACAGTGCTGATGCGCCTCACGAATATATTTTCCGTCTGCGCCTTCGAAACGGAATAGCTTAAAGGGCAGTCCCCGATCCGGCACCACTGCTTCCTGCCGGTATGTCTTCTCTTCTTTCATAGTCATCCCTAATATTCCACAGAAATACTGCTTCCCGTCTTTTCCACCTTCAGGCAGGTTACCCTTTGACCGGTAAGTCTTTCACTTTCTTCATCCGGCTGCTGTCCACCAATGGCAATCAGGTATTCCCCGGGTCTTACTACACAGTCTCCCTCTTCGGTAATATATGCGAAATCCCGAGGGGAAAGTGTAACTTCGATCCTCTGTTTTTCTCCCGGTGCAAGATGCACGCAGGAGACTCCCTTTAATTGAAATCCTGGTTCATAATCCAGTGATTCCTTTCTCTTCACATAGACCTGTACCGTTTCCCACAAGGCATATTTGCCTTCATTTATCACGCTGGCAGATACTTTCACCTCCCCGGAAGTATCTGTCCTTTCTCCGGATACACATTCCTCTTCATAACGGACTCTGCCATAATGTAGTCCGTATCCGAAGGGATATAACACGTTTTTATCGGTATACCGGTAGGTTCGATCTGCCATGTTGTAATCTGTAAATTCCGGAAGGTTTTCTGTTCCCTGATAAAATGTCACCGGCAGTTTTCCGGAGGGGGAAAATTCTCCAAACAGCATTTCGGCAATTGCCTTACCACCTCTGGCTCCCGGATACCAACAATCCACGATGGCTTTCACATTCGGATTGTGTTCCGCCCATGACAGATCTATGGCGCTTCCTGCCATTAACAGAACCACCACCGGTTTTCCCATAGCTGCAACGGTTTCCAGAAGTTCTTCCTGAAGTCCCGGCAGATTTAATCCCAGTTTGTCTCCGCTGGCATATTCATTCCCGGCATCGCCCTGTTCTCCCTCTATGGTTGCATCCAGTCCAAGGCACATTACTGCCACATCGGCATGTTCCACGGCAATCACAGCTTCCTGCATGCGGTCTTTCCTCTCACCCAGGCCTTCCACCTTATCCTTATACAGGCCACACCCCTGCGCATAGAGAACTCTTATTTCTTCTCCCACGTACTGTTGGATTCCCTCCAATGGAGTGATGTATTGCGAAGAGGTTCCCACATAATTGCCCACCAGCGCATCTCTGGAATTAGCATTTGGACCGATCACTGCAATAGTGCAGATTTTTTCTTTCTCAAGCGGCAGAAAGTCCTCTTCATTTTTCAACAGCGTCAGGCTTCTCCGGGATGCTTCCACGGACAGCTTTACATGCTCCGGACACTCCACTTTCTCATAGGAAATATCCGCATAAGGAGAAGGGTAATCCTCCATCATGCCAAGCCGGATCCGGATCTCCATAAGACGCTCCACTGCTTCTGTGATGGCTTCTTCACTCACAAGTCCCATCTCATAAGCCTTCGGCAAATGCAAAAAAGCATTTCCACAATTCAGATCACAGCCATTGTTCACAGCCATTGCAGCAGATTCTTCCGCAATCCCCGTCACATGGTGATGCAGGTGGAAATCATTGATTGCCCAGCAATCCGATACCACATGTCCTTCAAATCCGAATTCGTCCCGCAGAATGTTCTTTAACAGCGTCCTGCTTCCACATGCCGGCTCTCCGTTGACTCGGTTATAAGCTCCCATAACTGCTTCCACTCCGGCGTCTTTGACGCAGCGTTTAAAAGCATACAGATAAGTGTCATATAAATCGTGCCTTGATACCTTTGCATCAAATTCATGACGGAGAGCCTCCGGTCCGCTGTGCACCGCAAAATGCTTTGCACAGGCCGCTGCCTTCGGGTGATCTCTATCTGGTCCCTGTAATCCCCTGATATAAGCACACCCCAGTTTTCCGGTCAGATAAGGATCCTCCCCATAGGTCTCATGACCTCTCCCCCATCTGGGATCTCTGAAAATATTGACATTTGGCGCCCAGAAAGTCAGTCCCTTATAGATTCCGCGGTCTCCCTTTTTGGAGAATTCATTGAATTTGGCTCTGCCTTCTGTCGAAACCACATCTCCGATTTTCTGAAGCAGGTCTTCGTCGAAAGTTGCCGCAAGGGCAATTGCCTGAGGAAACACTGTTGCCACTCCGGCTCTTGCCACTCCATGCAGAGCCTCGTTCCACCAGTTATAAGCCGGAATCCCAAGCCTGTCGATCGCCGGTGATTCATACAGCATCTGGCCCATTTTTTCTTCCAGTGTCATCTGCGCTGTCAGCTTTTTTGCATATTCCCTAGTCTCTGTACTCATGAAAAACCTCTCTTTTCATCTATGACAATTTATTTTCCAAAAGAAAATGACAACAGCTCCGCCGTTCCATGTGGTTCGTACTTCAAATATTCCTCTGGCATATTTTCTTCTTTCTCACTTCCGATAAATTCTGTAATTTCCCGAAAGTGCCAGCATGGCAAACAGATACAGGAAATTATCATAATAGCGTCTGTCCCCGGTGCGGAGCGGAGTATTCCAGAAGCGGTCTACACATTCCTTTACATGAGATCCGTCCGCTGCCAGTGCCGCCTGTGCATTGACTGCCACAATGGCAACCGGATGCAGTGCCTTCTCTTCCAGTCTTGTTCCATCAATCAGGAACACACCGTCCCAGTGTTCTCTCTGCTCTTCACAGTAAAATTTCTGCAGCCGGTTTGCAATCTCCGTCTGCCACGGATCTTTGTCATACCAGAGATGATCCATGGCAATGTTGGCTATGGTGCGGTATGCATCGCTGTAGTACCAGTCATGCCTTCCGAAGATTTCCTGATGTCCTGCATGAGGTGTCCCGTCATAGTCTGCATATTCTGCAGAAAGTCCTGTCTCCTTGTGGCATGCCTTATGCAGATATTCTCTGCTGGCTGCCGCTGCCTGTCTCCAGAATTCCCGGTCTCCTTCCTCCGCATTTTCTGCGAACAGTTCATAAAAATGTGGCAGATGATACGAGGGGTCAGAAAAATCCATGTTTGTGACAAATTTGATCAGATGATTGGAAGGCTCCCACATAGGTTCTCCCGGATGTCCAGGCTCCCCTTTGTGAATGCATTCCCGCAGGATTGCCTTTGCCTCTTTGCTGTAAGCAAATATTCCTTCCCCGTCCCCCCAACGGGCAGATGCAAAAAACAATGCCATGGCGAAATATTCTTCTCCGTCCGGCGCCGGTCCCTCCGCATTGTGCGTTCCATCCGTGCTGCAGGACCAGGCAAAATAGTTGCGGCAGGGTCCTTCCGGAATATACATATAAGTCCGCACCCACTTCCAGAGACGGTCAAATTCCGCTTTCTTATTCAGCTGTACGCAGACCATCATGCCATAGGACATTCCCTCCGTGCGTACATCATGATTGCCGGTATCCTCCAGATACGCCATATCATCTCCTGCCTCATGATAAAAACGTTCTGCCTCCGTTCCGTAAAATATGGTTTCAAAGGTCTGTTCCAGTCTTTCTGTAATAGCGGTCTCTTCATATCCGCACTCTTTCAATACATTTCGATAAATACCAGTCTGATATGCTCCTGCCATTTGCTTGTTCTCCGATTTTTATTCTTTGACGCCACCCAAAGTAAGTCCTGCTACAAAGTACTTCTGTAAGAAAGGATAAATACAGATAATGGGCAGCATGGTAATGATCGTTGCCGCTGCACGCACGGAAGTCGGTGTTACGGTTCCTGCGGCATTCTTCATTGCCTCCGCTGAAGTTCCCTGATTGGTTACGGAGGATAACAGCTTCATCAATTCATACTGCAATGTGGTCAGATTACTGCTCATGCGATTGTACAGCATGGCATCAAACCAAGAGTTCCACTGGCCTACCGCCACAAACAGGGCTACTGTGGCATAAACCGGCTTACACAGCGGAGAATAGATCTTAAGAAAAATAGTGCTGTAACCGGCACCGTCCAGCTGTGCGGATTCTTCCAGGCTGTCAGGAATTCCGTTCATATAAGTACGGATCACCAGCATATTAAACGCACTTACCATTCCGGGGATCACATATACCCAGAAGCTGTTGGTAAGCCCCAGCCCCTTATATAAGAGGAATGTTGGGATCAGTCCACCGTTTACATACATGGTGATGACCCAGAACAGGGAAACTTCCCTTTGGAACAGAAATCGTTTCCGGCTGACGATAAAGGCAAGAATCGCATTTGCTGCCAGGGACAACAGGGTTCCGATCAGTGTTCTGGCAACTGTGATATAAGCGCCTGTGATCAGATTATCTTTATGTAAAACCGTCGTATAGTTTTTCCAGGTGAATTTTCTCGGCCACAGGTAGATTCCTCCCCGCAGGGCATCCGTACCGTCATTCAAAGAGATTGCCAAGGTATTCAGCACCGGATATAATGTTATGATCACAAACAGGATCATGATGACACTGTTTATGAGCGGAAAAATGTCGAATTTTTTGGACTTGATCTTATACTGTGTATCTATCATTGTAATTACCATCTCTTTCTGTTTTAGAATAACTGCTCTTCACCATTATGTTTTGCAATCTGATTGGCCAGAACGATCAGGATGATACTTACCAGGCTCTTGAAGATACCTGCGGCTGTACCTATTGCATAATCTCCCTGGCTGATACCCCATTTCAATACATAAATATCAATCGTCTGGGAGAACTTCTGTACCAATCCGTTTCCTAACAGATACTGAATTTCAAATCCTGCATTTAATACATTCCCCACATTCATCAGCAGTAAAATTACGATGGTCGGTTTGATTCCCGGAAGGGTAACGTATTTGATTTTATTCCATCTTCCTGCGCCATCAATGGCAGCAGCTTCATACAGGGAAGGATCAATGGATGTGATGGCCGCCAGATAGATAATGGCATTCCATCCTGTCTCCTTCCAGACATTTGCAAATGCTACGATCGGCCAGAAATACCCGGGATGGGCAAAGAAATTGATCGGCTGGCTGATCACATGCAGATTTACCAATACTTCATTTACAATTCCGGTACCGGACAACATATCATGCAGGATACCGGTTACGATGATCCAGGAAAGGAAATGTGGAAGATAAGATATCGTCTGCACTGTCTTTTTTCCGCCCTTACTCCTGATCTCATTCAATAGAATAGCAAATACAATTGCGGTAACGAAAGTTGCCACAAGGTTGATCACACCCATGGCCAATGTGTTACGAATGACCCGAAGGAATGTCACATCCGAGAATAACATCCGAAACTTCTGAAGTCCCACGAATTCGGAGTGCAGGATTCCCAGCTGCGGCTTATAATTCTGAAATGCCATCGCCCATCCGGCTAAGGGAAGATAGTAAAAAATCACTCCATAGATCATCATTACTCCTGCCCAGAAAAGCAGAACTTTTTGCCTTTTGATTTCTTTCCATGTGATAGGTGTTCTGGTTTGTTTTACTTTTTGTTTCGATTTTGTTCTCGTTAACGACATATCCTCGCTCCTTAAAAAACGGGCAGATGAAATTTTACCTGCATCTGCCCATTCTCAAATTTCATTTATATGTTTTTATTTGAACTTTGCTGCCAGTTCCATTCTGCTGTCCAGTTCTGCCTGTAATTCACTGATAAAATCTTCCGGCTTGCAGGCATTATATGCATCCATATAATCTGCCCATGCTTTGTCGAAATCAGCTGCCATAACTACCTGAGGAAGCTGCTCATGCTTTACTTCACCGATCTTGGTCCATGCCATACCACCGGGTGTGCTGGTATTGAAGTTATTGGAGAAGGACCACATAGGATACCATTCACCGGGGGCTTCATTAGTGCCCAGCATTTCCACATAAGTCTCGACGCCATATGCCTGGAATGCTTCTTTCACATCGTCGTTTAATCCATCGAAGAATTCCCTCGCCTGGCCATCTGGCTTGTTTGCATTGATACCATCATCACTGGTTCCGTTGTACTGAGGGAAATAAGAATAAGAGCACATATGGGATGCCTTATACTCTGTATCGGAAGCCTGCATTCTCTGCTCCGGTGTTCTGTAGAATTCACCGTTCTCATCTACTTCATAGTCAACACCTTCCACACCCCAGAAACGAAGGTTATGGATATCCTGATCCAGCAGATCATTGATCAGCTTCAGGGCGCCGGGAACATCCTTACAGCTTACAGTAATTGCAAGTCCGCTTCCGGAATTGAATGCACCACCGGCATTATGCCACTGGTTTTTTACACTTTCATCAATTGTTATAGGCAGTGGAATATAGTCGCATCCCTGTGCATCCAGTCCTGCCTGCTTGATGGCATCGCCTGCTGTGTAAGCGAAATCCCACCACTGATCGATCATACCCAGGACACGTCCTGTAGAAAGCTTGGAAATATACTCATCATAAGACTGGGTAAAGGACTCGGGGTCTACAATGCCTTTCTTGTATTCTTCATTTAATTTTCTAAAATACTTTACTGCGGTATCGGAAGTGTTGTAATCCAGTATCGTCAGCGTCTCAGGATCTACCATACAGCTTCCGTCATTGGGATAACCATCCAAGAACTGAGGTGCGTTCTCCAGACAGAAGTATCTCCAGTCATCACAGAGAATGGTATAAGGAATATTGGCTGTTCCGTCTTCCATAGTAGGATTTGCTGCATTATACGCTTCGATCAGATCAAAATACTGATCCATGGTCCGGATCTCGGGATAGTCTGCCCATTTCAGAACTCTTGCCTGAATCCAAAATGCTTCATCATTATGTGCACATACCTTCTCTTCGTTCTTGATGCAGCTGAACTGCGGGATCCAGTAAATGTGGCCGTCTTCCTGACGAAGCTTCTCCCACTCCAGATCAGTAAACAGATTCTTGATATTAGGATAATCATCCAGATAATCATCCAGTGCTACCAATGCTCCTGCCTCATACAGCTGTGTGGTTCCAGTCTGTCCCTCAATGAAGTCCGGATACTCACCACCGGCGATCATGGTACCCACAGCTTCATCTGCAGTCTGTCCGGTCAGCCAGGTCTCTTTTACTTTGGCGCCTACCTTCTCTGCGATCAGCTGCTGCACTTCATTGTCGTCATTGATCTCAGATCCCGCTACCCCAAAAAATGCGGTGAACTCTTTGATACCTGCTTCTTCTGTGGTACTGTTGGTTCCTGCGCTCGTTGTACCATCTCCGGATGTCAGGTTACCGTCACTGCCACATCCGGTGAACAGTGCCGCTGTCATTGCTGACACAAGTAACATGCTTACAAGTCTCTTTTTGTTCATGTTGTAACTACCTCCCTTTCGATAAATCTATTTTACCTTTTTGAGAGGAACTAACAATCAGAGGAACTATAGCAAAAGACAGGGGAAATTATAGGTGGTTCTGTAATTTCCCCTGCCTTTTATTCTCTTACTCTCCCTGTTGCATCTTTTTACGGAATCTTGCGGGAGCGCAGCCCTTGATCTGAATAAAACGGTTCGTAAAATAGTCCAGATCATGGTAGCCCACATCTTCTGCGATCTGAACGATCTTTTTATCGGTACGCAGCAGGGCATCCGCAGCCTGCTCCATCCGGTAATTGTTCAGGTAGTCTTTAAAGGATTGTCCGTACTTTTTCCGGAAAAGCTGTCCAAGATAAGCACTGTTGACATAATACTTTTCACTCAGGCTTTTCAGTGTAATATTTGAAGCGTAATTTTCCCGGATCTCTTTTTCCACCATACCCAGAATTCCTCTGGATACATTCTTCCGCAGCTGTGACAGATAATCCGCATATTCGCAGGCAAATCTGGTCAGATGTGCCTTACTTCCGCGCTTTACCCCGGTCTCAAAGCTGCTCTCACTGATGACCCTTAAGATTTCCTCCTGGTTCACGTCATCATCCTGTTCACAGGCTAAGTGGATCAGCTGAAACAACAGATAATTAATATTCAGGTTCATCGTCTCCCCGCAAATACCGCGTTTACACATTTCTTCATAAAAGAAAGCCACCGCCTCCCGGATTTCCAGATGATTGTTCTGTTCGATTGCCTTCAGCAGGCCATCCAGGCTCTGCTTACACAGGATCAGTCCTTCCGGAGATACCTGGACTTCCTCCTCATAGAAATAGATATCCTTCTTTGTCCGAAACCCCTGAAAAGAACGAAGCATACAGGTATTGCCGTAAGACTTTGCTATGCTGCTGATATCCTGCACTTTTTTTCCTGCCAGCATCACCACATTTGTCTGTAAATTTGATGCAAGATATTCCCGGAATCGTTCCAGATACCGTTTTACATCCATCCCACTTTTTTCCGGAACATAATCAAACAAAATCAGTCCGATATCGTAGATTTTTTCATTGACAGAAACATCAAACACACTCAGATCTGCATCTTCTTTCAGATATTCCCTGCTGTATTCATACAGCCGCCTCTGTAATGTCCGCATTTCTCGATCTGTCGTTCCCTCATCATCATAGGATCCTTCCGTCTGGATCTCCACATAACGCACACCGGTTCCGCATCGCATGTGTTCATGTATATATCTGACATTCAGGTCATCAAACTTCCCTTGGATCAATGCAATCATATGTCTTGCCAGATAAGCCTGCTCCAGCTTCCGGTTCTTTTCATGATCCAGCTCCTCTCTGTTGCGCAGAGCAAGTACCTTATTCAATACTTTGCACAGAATCTCGCTGTCTACCGGCTTTAGCAGATAATCCGTGCAGTCATTCTGCATTGCCTGTTGTGCAAAACTAAATTCCGCATATCCGCTCAGTATAACAAAATATGCATCTGAAATTTTCTCTTTACGGATGTGTTCCAGCAGTTCCAGTCCTGTCATCTGAGGCATTTTAATATCGGCAATAACCAAATCTACCTTTTCCTTCTTCAAAAAAGCCAGTGCTTCCATCCCATTTGCTGCTGTTCCCGCAATCCGAAAGCCTTCCTTCTCCCAATCTACTAAAAGTTTTAATCCCTGTAAAATAAACGGCTCGTCATCTACCAGCAATACTTTCAGCATCTGTTTTACCCTCCTGCAAACAGGGAATCCGTATCGTAACCGTGGTTCCCACTCCTTCTTCTCCTTCTACACGGAATTCCACTCTGTTTTCCGTTACCATTTTCAATCTGACACAGGCGTTAATAATCCCTACTCTTCCGCCGCCCTTGAGCATCTCAATGTCGGCATTGCACATGTTGTTCTGTAGCTCTGTAAGTTTGGCCTCCGCCATACCGCTTCCGGTATCTTCAATTTCTATCTCCAGCCCTTCTCCCTGACGGCCTATCCTTACAAATATCCATCCCGGACTGGATTTGCTTTCGATTCCATGCACACAGGCATTTTCCACAAAGGTTACAATCGTAAGCTTGGGTATCTTGAAGTTTTCACATTCTCTGTCTACTTCAATGTCATAATTCAGCCGTTCTCCAAAACGATACTTCTGAAGCGCCAGATAAGCTTTCACAAATTCAATCTCCTGGAAGATACTCACGGAATCATTGCCCCATTCCACATACTGTCTCTGCATCACCGCCAGTTTGGCCACCATGTCGGCTGTCTCGTTTTCTTTTTTCAAAATGCTGTGCATCCGGATGCTTTCCAGTACATTAAATAAAAAGTGGGGATTGATCTGGCTGTGTAATGCGAGAAGCTCCGCATTTTTTCTTCCCACCAGCATCTCCTGCTCATGGATTTTATTCTTATATACAGTCTCGATCAGTCCATTGGTACGTTCCACCATGCGATTATAATTGCGTATCATACTGCTGATCTCATCTTTACCTTCTTCACAGGGCATTGGAATAAGATGATCACTGTCCACTGATTTAAATACCTTGCTCAGTTCTGTAATCCTTTTTGTAAAGGAACGGTTGAATATCTGAACGAACCAGAAGGGAAAAATAACATTCACCGCAAGGAGCAGCAATATGATGGGAAGTTTGTTCCGGATGCTTGTAAGAAAACTGTTCTCTACCGGCTTTACATAAATCGTAAGTTCCGTACCATACAGACTGATGGTATGTTCATAGGCTTCTCTCATTGTTGCGTTATCCAGCCGCTGAAACTCGCTGCCGTAGCTGCCGTATTGTCCATTGGAAAGAAGGATCCGATCTCCTTCACAGATCAGAACCTCATTATCATAGTTCATGTTTTTAATGGTGCGCACCATACTGCCATAATCAAACTCGATTTTTAAATACTTTTCTGTCTCTGCATCATAGAAATCCAGCCGCTGTAGATAAATGATGCGCCGCTCCCTTGTGATTCTGGAACTGCTGTCATCATAGACAAAAAAGAGTCCCTTGCTTTTCGCTTCTTCATTCAGCCGCAGATAACTCTCTGTATTCTTAAGCTTATCCAGCGTATTGACCCTTCCTCCGTTTACAATGGTATCATTATCCGTATACAGGGTAAATGTCATACTGTTCATCCCAAGAGCATTTTCCAATAACGTCCCGCTCAGGAAATTCTGATATGCCGCCACATATTCTGCAGAATTAGTGTATCTTTTGGATAAGAACTCTTCAAAATCGCGATTGGTATAAATACTGTTGCCTATCTCCCCGGCATTTCCGATCATACTGCTCAGACTGTATTCCACCGTACTGGCAATATTGAACATCTCATGCTCCCTGCGCTCTCTGTCAAATTTTGCAGTCGTCAGAAATACAACGCTGTCTGTTACGATCAGGGGAATCAGCACACAGACAACATAGAAAATATAAAACTTTTTTTTGATGGTGAAATCATCCATCCAAAGATCCAGTTCATGTAATACCTTCCCCATAAGATCCTCTCCTCTGTTATGTAAAAAAGAGCAGACATTTTTACAGCCCGCTCTTCTTTATTATAGGACATCTGCGTTCTATCCGCAATCCGTTTTTATATGGCATTCTGCACAAACCAGGCAAAATCAGCATAGTTACTGCTGTCCTGTCCATTGGCAGATGCGTACATTCCTATCGTACATCCCACAAATCCTCCTGCTTCCTCCGTGGTATAAGGAAGCAGACTGATATCCTCAGCAATCAGCCTCTCCCTGCCATCCCTGAAAAGCCATATCCGTGCCTTCTGCCTGTCGCAATGCATTCGTATTTTAAAGAATTGTCTACCTTCTCCTGCCGGCTTTTCGGTAAGGATTCTCTCTTCCCCATGGATGCAGGCTGTCACAACAAAACAATTCTCTTCAGCCCTTTTCCGGATCTCCATGCGCAAATGATTTTCATGATTCTGGTACAACACCATTCCCGCAGTCTCACATTCCTGCTTCGGTTCAAATTCCATCCCGGTCTCTGCATAGAATGCATAATTTTTCTGACGGATTCCGAAATAGGAACAATGATTGCGGTCAGATATTTTTTCCTTTTTTGTATAGAGCCGCAGCATCCCCGGCCGGTGACTCAGGGAATAGTTTTCTTCACGGATTTCTTCTACACTTACCAGCCGTTTGTCCGGTGTTTTCTCCCAAAAACTGATATGATCGGAAGTACTGCTTACTTCCTCTGGAAAACGGTATTCTTTTGTGGGCAGTTCCAATGTATCTTCCAGATGCCCGATGCCTTCTGCAATCACCGGCCATCCATTTTCCCATGTGACTTTTGCCAGAAAAGTCTCTCTGCCCATGCTGCTGTGTCCTTCACAGGGTCTGGATGCCAGCATTACCACATACCAGTTTCCCCGTCCATCCTCCACCAGATCTCCGTGTCCTGCGTAGATCACAGGATAGTTTTTCCCCAGATTCCTGTGGGTAAAGATCGGGTTTCTTGGGCAGCCCTCGAACCACTGGAACAGCTTTTTACTTCTGGCAATGCTGATGCTGTGCTCCGGTCCGGTTCCTCCTTCTGCATGCATCAGATAATAATAACCGTCGATCTTATAAAGGTGCGGTCCCTCCGGCCAGATAACTCCTTTTACAGCCCCTTTCCAGATTGCCATGCTTTCTCCCACAAGCTTCATCTGCCGAAGATCCAGTTCCTGCACCCAGATTTCCCAGTCTCCGTTATAGCGGACTCCTTCCGGATTCGGTCGCGTACCACAGTAATAGCATTTCCCGTCATCATCGAAGAAAAGACTGGGATCGATCCCCGGAGCATCTTCGCCGAGATAATAAGGATCCGACCACGGTCCTGCTGGATCTTTTGCCGTTACAATGAAATTGCCTCCGTAGCTTACATTGGTAGTGATCATGTAAAACAGTCCATCATGGAACCGGATGGTTGGTGCATAAATCCCCTGTGATATTTCACTTCCCTTCACCGGAAGTTGTTCCGGTCTGTCAAGAATATTCCCGATCTGCTCCCAGTGCGCCAGATCTCTGCTGTGGAAAATCGGAACTCCCGGTGCATACACAAAACTGGAATTCACAATGTAATAGTCCTCTCCTGCCCTGCATATGGATGGATCCGGATAGAAACCGGATAAAATTGGGTTCTTTGCTGTAACCATTTTGTTTTCCTCACTCTGTTCTATATTGTGTATCCAAATCCTAAGATTGTAAATTTTTTATTCCGGTCTTCCTCCGTCACTGCAATCCGTACTTTATGGGATCTGCTTTCTGTCTCCCAAAACAGTAATACAGCATTACAATGCAGCCAATTGTTCTTATGGGGGTCTGCCGTCATACAATATACATCATTTACAAATACATTGGCTTTCCCCACATCCGTTTCTCCGGAATCCTTAAATATAAGAAACAGTGACTTGCAGGTAATCTCCATTTCAAATCCCGCCATCTGCAGTCTGCTTCCATCATACATCCAGTTATACGGAAATTCCGGTGTCTGTGTAAGGTTTCCGTCCATTTCCACACTCTGCAATCCTATATCTGTGGAAGTAAAACTACCCACCCGGATTTTGGCTCCTACATAACGGTTCTTCTTATCCAGCAAAAAAATTCTTTCAAAATCAGCACCGATCACTGCCGGTCCGGAAAGCTTTTCCGACAGGATCTGTTCCTCCGTCATTCCTTCCACAAAAGTCCCAACTCTTGCAGGTTCTGCTGCATCACAACGTTCAAACAGATATTGCAGACAGTCTGCCATAATGGTATGTCCGGTATTATTAGGATGAAAGATATCATAAAAAAACTGATTTTTAGATAAAATTCTTCCCTCGCCGCACTTTAATGAAAACTGTGGAGTTACCGCATCGCGGATGCTCACCATGGGAAGATCATAAAGATCCCCCACCGGCCTTAACCGCTCCTGTAAATTCCAATCATTTGCAAATACCGAAAACAGAAGAACCACTGCCGGCTTCCATGGCAGTTTCAACACTTTCCGCACCAGGCTTTCATAACAGACACCCTTTGTCTCATCTCCCTCATCGTTTACTGCAAATTCAATAACCACAATATCCGGTCGTTCCCCTTCCCTGAGCACATCCCGGTCAAACCGGATCATTCCCAGTTCTGAAGGTGTTCCGCCGACTCCGGCTTTGATAAACCTGACATTGTTCTGTGTCGAAAAACGATTCTGAAACAGTTGAAAGGACTTATATGCATAGCATTCCGTATGGATTGGTATAGCTCCGGCTCCCTGCGTGATAGATCCACCGATATAGGCAAGCGTTACCTCTTTTCCTGCCTTAGATTTTTCAATAGCCTTACGGATACGATAAGGATTCCCCAGCTGCAACAGAGAGCGGCTGATCATGCCGCAGTATTCTTCCGAATGCATATCTATAACCAGATCCTCTTCCTCCGAAGGTGCTTCATATCCGTCATTTAGGAAGAGTCTTACACTGACTTTTCCCATCCGCTCCGGCGCTGCAAACAGAATTTTAATCTGTCCCGGCACATGATCATCCTCTGTCCACCTGTAATCCGACAGATAGATTCTATGTTCCATGCCGTCACACTTAAGCGAAGCCGTAAGATTCGTTCCACCTCCGTACAAGTCCTTTTTCCCATACATCTGAAATACAAATTCTGCGGTTTCTTCCGGCCGGTCCGTCTCCACGCTTACGCCGATACTATGTACCAGTCTGCCAAATCCCTCTACTGTCTCCAGAAGTGTCAGTTCTTCCTTATCCGTAACATTTCCCGTGATCTGTGCACTGTTGATCAGCCGTCCGTCGCTTTCATAGATAAACTGGATTCCGGTTCCGTCCTTTTGCCGTTCTCCAAAAACATCTTTGTCTTTTAATATATAGAAAAAAGGTCTTGCCTTTTCCGGATCCTTCGGTGCTGCCGGTCCTGTCATTTCTATCCCTCCCGAACTTTTATCAGTTCTATTATAGTCCGGCTCTCCTTGCACAAACACCCGGGAAAATATAGGAAATGCAGGTAATAATTTTATATCCGGCAGGCTGCAAATCGTCTCCGGAAGGAATTCCAATCTTCTCCGTCGCTTCGTTCCATGACGATTGCTTTTGCTTTTTGTCCATCCGGAATATATTTCTTTATAATGTTTTGCATCCGTTCCGCTGTCTCTTCCGCATTTGTCATCACCAATATAGTCTCCACGGCTTTTCCTGCCGCCAGAAAGTATTCCATAATGTTCGGTATTTTCCCCTGGTGCAGGAAACAGGACGCAGTTTCTGTGGAAAGTGCTTTTAAGATCATTACGCTCCGCTCTTTTTCCGCTCTTTCAAAATATGCCGGTGTATATACATAGATCGTACTTACTTTCTCTTCCTCCGCAAGATAATCATAATGTATATGCACCTGACCGTGCACTGTATCCGCCAGTTCTGTCAGTGGGAACTCCGGATCCGGCATTTCCAGATAATTCACAGCCCTATCTCTCGAGTATCCCACCGGTGCATCCGGATTCATCACATCTGTACCGTTTACCCTGAAATATACATTATGGTATCCCGGGGTGATGTTGTGGATTTCCCCTGTCCAGTATCCTTGTCTTTCCTGATCTTTCCTGAGTTTTAGGAATTCTTTTCCGTCCAGAGCGGCTTCTACCGAGACTGCCTCCGGTGCCTCGAAGCATACGACTGCCGTTCCCTGTTCCGTAATGCAGATTCCGTGAGGGATGTCCGGGTATTTTCCTGCAGGCCTCCCTGCTTCATCAGTCTCAAAGCGGATCTGGCGGTATACCGGATCAAACATCAGTATCTGTTCTTCCATGGTCTGTCGCTGTAGTCTCTGTCTTGTGATTCTGGCTGTTCTTTCCCCCGGAATGTCATCCGTTTCTGCCCCCGCTTTCCGGAACAATAACGGTACAAAATCATACAGGCTTTTCCTCCAGACATGCCATTCGTGATATCCCTCATATACTTTGGAAATGCAATACTTTCCTGCATTTTCAAACTTTTGTTCTATCTGCTTCATTCCCGTTCTGATCTGATCCTCATAGCATCCACAGGACATAAATACGACATCCAATGTTTCCTTGCTGTCGCAGATCCGTTCCATCTCATGAATAGCAACTCCGGAAAATACACCGGCAGCAGAAAATAACTTCATATTTTTTGCCACAATATCCGTAGTCTGCGCCGATCCCAGGGAAAGTCCCGCCATCGCCCGGTAATCTCTTCCCTTTCTCACCCGGAAATTATTTTCAATATAAGGAATAATGTTGTGGATCAGTTCACTCTCAAAATTCCCGGGGTAAAATACAGGTTTTTCTCCATCTTTGAAGGCATAGCCACTGCTCATGACCACAATCATTTTCTCGCACTTTCCCTCTGCGATCAGACAGTCCATGATTAAATTTGCCTTCCCCTGCCAGATCCATCCGGTCTCGCTCTCTCCTACGCCATGCTGCAGGTACAATACCGGATATCTTTCATCTCCTTCTTCATATCCATAAGGTGTATAGACATAACATTCCTTCAGGTGGCTGCTCACCTTCGAAACGTATTTACAGATGCTGACCGTACCATGAGGAATATCCTTTGCAAAATAGAAATCCACATTCTTCTCCTGCACCTCAAAAGTATTGATCGCAGCAAAACACCCATAAGAAATTCCAGCGTACGGATTGCAGATCCGGACACCGTCCACATACCAGAAATAATAATGCATCCCCCAGTGAAAATCTTGAACTTCCGCAAAAAATCCACCCTGCCCATCGGGCATCAGATCTATTTTTTTATTTGTAAAATATCCCCCAAGTCCGGCAACCTGTACTATTTTTGCTGCCGGTGCATACAGATAAAAAATGACTGCGCCGTCTTCTTTCACTGTAACAGATGGTCTTCCTGCTCTCATTTTTTCTATTGGATATCTGTCCAAAGCTCCGTTTCTCTTCTCGTTCATAAAAAAATACCCCCAATCCTTTTCTTTAGTTTAAAGGAATTGAGAGGTATTTTTCTATTTGTTTTTTATACTTTTTTGTAAAAAACTTATCCTTTTACTCTTTTTTCCACCTCAAGCTGCAACATCTGATAATAAATCTCAGGATTGCAGGAATCATATGCTTCCATATATTGCTCCCACGCAGTCTCAAAATCTTCTGCCATGATTACCTGCGGAAGCCATTTGTGTTTCACCGCATCCATCCGATCCCTGACCTGTCCGGCAGGAGAATTGGCAGATAGGGATGTCGTGTAGCTATACATGGGATACCATGCCCCGGGAGCCTCATTATTGCCGATCATATCCACATAATTTGTCACTCCGTAAGCAGAAAAACATTCCTGAATGTCCTTAGGCTGATTTTTAAAAAATTCCGTTGTCTGATATTCCAGGGAAAATGCGTTGATCCCATCGGGAAGCTTTCCTTCTACTCTGGGAAAATAAGAATAAAAACAAAAGTTTTTTCTCTTTTCCTCCGAAGTCATCCATCGCTTCGCCTGCTCCTCAGTCAGGTAGAACAATCCGTTCTCATCCACGCTATAGTCGACTCCCTCTTCGCCCCAGAATCGCAGTTTAATGATCTCCGGTTCCAGTAGATCGCTGACAAACTGCAAAGCTCCGTCAATATCCTCGCAGGATACCGTAATGGATAATCCTGTAGAGCTGTCCAGCTCTGCAGAGCGCGTTACATGCCATTGATTGGCGATTCCTTCCTCTCTGGTAATCGGAAGTGGAACATAATCGCAGCCCTGTTCTCTAAGGCCCTGTTCATCATAGGCATTCTGAATCGAATAGTAGAACTGCCACCACTGATCCGGCATACCGCAGACCGCACCCGTGGATAATTTTGCCAGATAATCCTCATAGGTCTCTGTAAATACTTCTGCACCGAGAATATCTTTGTGATATTCCTCATTCAGCTTTTTAAAGTACCATTTGGCAGTATCTGTGGTGTTATAATCGTAAACCTGTAATGTATCCGGATCCACAATACAGCTTCCGTCATTTGGATAACCATCCAGAAACTGCGGAATATTTTCCAGACAAAAATACCGCCAGCCATCACACAAAATCGTAAACGGAATGTTCGGTGTTCCATCCTCCATTACCGGGTTCGCTGCCACATAGCGCTCGATGAGATCAAAATATTCATCCACAGTATGAATCTCCGGATACCCCGCCCATTTCAGCACTCTGGTCTGGATCCAGAAGGCTTCACCTGAGTGGGTCACCTCCACATCTTCGCCATGGGTCACACCAAACTGTGGGATCCAATAGATATGACCGTCCGGTCTGCGGAATCTCTCCCACTGTTCTTCCGTCAGGTAATTTTTGATATTGGGATAATTCTCCCAGTATTCATCTAAAGGAAGTAATGCCCCTGCCTCATAAAGACTGGTATCTCCGGAAATAAAATCCGGATATTCCCCACTCACAATATAACTGTTCAAGGCACTTTCCTTGGACTGTCCCACCAACCACAATTCATCACAATCCGCACCTGTCAGGCGTGCGATTTCTTTTTTCATATCATTATTCTGGTCAATAGTTTCTCCCTCCACAGCAAAAAAAGCTGTGAAATGCTTCACATTGTTCTGCGCCGCTGTCTGTGCATACGCAAAATATAATATTCCGCCCAAAAGTCCAAATACCGCTACTGCCGTGATAATCCTTTTTTTCAATTGTGTACCCTCGTATTTCTCTGTTTTCAGGCTTTCAGCCATGCAATCTCTTGCTTATACGGCGGGATCGTCTTCTTCGTTTCTCCCTCTGCGCAGAGCCATGGTGTCTCCAAAATCTTTGGTACCTCTGCAAACCGCTCGTCATGGACGATGCGGTGCAGGGTCTCGTAACCGACGGTACCCTGTCCGATATTGGCATGGCGATCCTTATGGGCTCCTAAGGGATTGAGGCTGTCGTTGACATGGATCACCGCGATCTGATCCAGCCCCAGAATCTCATCAAACTGTGCAAGCACACCTTCGTAATCATTCACCAGATCATATCCTGCATCGTTTACATGGCAGGTATCAAAGCATACCCGCAATCTGTCCTTCCGCTCTACTTTGTCATAGATCATGTGCAGTTCCTCGAAGGTTCTGCCGACCTCACTGCCCTTGCCTGCCATAGTCTCCAGTGCGATATTGACCTCACTGTCGTCTGCGTCAAGAACAAGATTCAATCCCTTTGCAATCTGCTCCACGGAAGCTTCCACACCGGCGCTTAGAGAAGAACCCGGATGCAGTACCAGTACCTTACTGTGAAAGGCTGCGGCTCTTTTTACTTCTTTTGCCAGAAATTCCACCCCAAAATCAAACATCTCCGGCTTTTCCATATTGCCTAAATTGATGATATAAGGGGCATGAATGATGATCTCCCGGATGCCTGCTTTTTCGGCATAGGCAAGCCCCTCATCAAGTCTCAGTTCTCCGATTTCCTTGCGTCTCGTGTTCTGGGGTGCCCCGGTGTAGACCATCAGCGCATTGGCACCGTACTCTGCCGCCTCCTTCACAGAACCTAAAAACATCTCTTTTCCCGACATTCCCACATGGGAACCCAATAATATCTCAGTCATGATCTCTCCTCATTTTTTGAATTTATAACATCATTACCAACACTGTTATCCACCGGACCCACTGATGATTTCCGGCAGTCCGGCTATCGGATCAAAAGTAACCATGCCATTCCATAATAAGTCACCACTGCCACCAGATCGTTTACCGTGGTGATCAGGGGACCGGATGCCACTGCAGGGTCTACCTTGATCTTATGGAAAAACATGGGGATCACCGTACCTACGGCACTGGAGATCGCCATTGCCACTAAGAGGGAGACTCCCACGCAGCCGGAGATTCCAAAGGCTCCCATCCAGGTATAACCTTTGAAGAAATGCACATACACTCCTAAGCACAGAAGCGCCATCACGCCCAACAAAATACCATTTAAGGAACCGGTCTTTACCTCCTTGACCACCAGCTGGAACTTCTGCTTTCCCGTCAGATTTTCATCCATCAACACACGGATCGTCACTGCCAGGGACTGGGTTCCCACATTTCCCGCCATATCCAGTACCAGCGACTGGAAGCAGATCACGATGGGAAGCACCGCCACCACATTTTCAAAAAGTCCTACCACGGAGGATACCGCCATACCTAAGAACAGCAGGATGATCAGCCAGGGCAGTCGCTTTTTCATGCTTTGAAGTATGGGCTCCTTCAGATCCTCTTCTGCGGTCAGACCTGCTAACTTTGCATAGTCCTCGCCCATCTCATTGTCTACTATTTCGATCAGGTCTTCGGATGTGATGACACCGAGGATCTTCTTATCTTCTGACAATACGGGAATCGAGTCCTCAGCATAATCCAGGATCCGGTCCATACAATCATCGATCTTCTCATGATCGGTCACATAAGGATAAGATTTCAACACCAGATCTTCCAGATGTGTATTTTCTCTTGCCCGGATCAAATCCTTCAAATCGATGGCTCCAGCGAAAACACCCTTTTCATCTACCACATAGATGGTCATGATATTGTCGTTTTCTCCTGCCTGCTTCACCAGCTCGCTCATAGCCTGCTTGATGGTCAGGTCTTCCGGGATGCAGATGTAGTTCGTTGTCATGCAGCTGCCGATCTCTTCCTCATCGTACGACAGCAACATCTTCACATCTTTTCTCGCATCCTCGTCCAGCATCCGGACAATCTGTTCTTTTTCTTCCGGATCCAGATCTTCCAACAAGTCGACAGCGTCATCGGAATCCATCTCGGAGATCACTCTCGCAGCACTCTCCACGGACAGTTCCCGGATATATTTACGGGGTTCCTCAATGTATTTGAAGATTTCTGCAACCTTCTGCGCTCCCAGCAGGTGATACAGTCGCTTCCGTTCTTCCTCTGTCATCCCTGCCATCATATCGGCAATATCGTTCTTATGATAATTTAGGAGGAAATCCAGGATCTCCTCATCCGTTTTCTCGCTACGGAATAATTCTGCCAGTTCGGAATATTTCTTGTTCATAATCTTATTCTCCTTTCTCGTTCTCATTCTTCGATGCAACGTAAAGGGCAAAACAAAAGAAGCATCACACGATGCTTCCTCTGCATGAATCTCTATGCACAACAAATCAAAGTACGACCGTCACTTTCCACAGACAGCTGTATCATGCTTGCAGGAAAAAGCACCGTGTTTTCTACTTCGCCCATAACCATCGCAACTGTCCATGAAATTCACCTCCAACTTGTTTTTTCCGTGGTTATCGTAGCACTGTGCCATTTATTTTGCAAGCTGTTTTTCTTATTTTTTACTTACCGGATAAAGATACATTCTATCTGTCTCAACTCTCATGGCATTCCCTTTAGTAACGAATCACCAACATTCTACATTCTTCGCAACATTCTGCTTCTATTTGTGTTCTGTGACTGGGTTTGAGCTTTGTGATCTCTACAAAACCATCTGCATTTTTTGCATTTTCAAATACTCCGGGAACTTCATTTGCGAAGCTGAAAGCTCCATCCTTACTGCTGAATAAATAACCTTTTCTCATTTCTTTTCCACAATTTGAGCACTTCATATTCTAATCCTCCGCAACCATTTTTCTGCTTAGTTCCAGCGCACTTTTTAACTGCCTTTCAAACTTTTCTGCCTGTATCAGGGCAATGCCTTCTTCATCGCCCAATACCACCAGCCGGGAACCCTCCTGCAATCCATACTTGTCTCTCGCCTCTTTCGGAATTACGATCTGTCCGCGATTGCCCAGCTTTACCGTTCCCCATAAAAATTTTCCTTCCGGTGGCGGAGCCATTTTGGTATTCCCGACTTTTTCATCATAGTGCATCAAAGCATCCAGCTTAATTCCGTAGAAAGATGCAAGTCTGTCACATTTTTCAATATCCGGAACCGTCTCCCCCTGCTCCCATTTAGCATAAGACTGTCTTGAAATTTCCACTACTTCTGCCACTTGTTCCTGTGTGAGTCCCTTTAAATTACGTAGCATCATAAGATTCTCTGACAACATGATCACCACTTCCTTTCTGACATCTTCATTATAGGTTCTGTCGGATTAGATTTACACCATACAAACTTGTCAGCTTTTTCGGATCTGTGTTAACTTTGGTTGCTTTATCCATTCCTGTGCCATGCTGCCGATCGCCGATGCAAATTCATTTTTTACTTTTTCCTTATCGTCTGCGCCATCATATACGCTGTAATAAAAATACATCGTTGCATAAAATCGGACTGCGTTCTCTTCGGCATGCGCAATTCCCATGCTCTCAAATAAATCTTTCACATATGCGGCGGGTCCGGACGAAAGATATTGCTGATATAATCCCTGCATCTCTTCACTCCGAAACTGCTCTATTGTCAGCATCTTCCGAAACGATGATGCGAAATCATCCTCTGTCCAGTATGCAAACATAGACTTGCTATATTCGACAAATTCCTCCAAAGACACTGTCTTGTACTGATCCGGCATACTCTCTTTATTATCTTCCGGCATGTCATACTCTGCAGCCTGCTCGCTGTCTCCCTGCTCCATGCGCTCTACAATGCAGTCAAAAATATCTCTTTTACTCTTGTAATGGCGATATAATGCTCCTTTCGTCATGTCAAGCTCTCCGGCGATCTGACTGAGACAGCTTCATAGCCATCTCTGGCAAACAGATGCAGAGCTACCGTTAATATTTCTTCTTTTCTATTTCTCATGTGGGATCTCCTCCCTGTAAGTGGATTCTCTTCCGAACAAAGTCTGTATTTCCTTATTCTTTTGTGACCAGTCCCTGTTTATATGATATTCTCCTCGTATATTGCATATTTCTGTTTTCTTTCGTCTGGTCAAACTTAGTTTTCCATCCAAGAAAACCTCAGCTCCGGGTACTTTCTCACACACTTTCAAAATAACCTTCGCCAAATAGTCACGCTATATCATACATCTCTCTGCAGATCTTTTTCCCGGCTTCCGTCCGAAAAATATTCTGATAGGTGTTCTGCAAGGCTTCTTCAGACAGTTCGTCCTCACACATGTTTACAAGAAAATCCGCTTCCACCAGAATCTGATAATCAATGCCGTCTATATTATTGTAGGTATGATGATGGGCGATCAGATACTGTACCCGCTCGGAAACTTCTCCGGAAAAACCAAGCTCTGCCAGCAGCTTTGCGGCAATGGCCGGGCCTTCTTTTTCCTGTAATTTTCCGTTACAGTTTCCGTATTTTTCTTCACACAGATGGATGCCGATATCGTGAGTCAGTGCTGCTGTCTCCAAAATAAATAAGGTCTTGGCATCCACATTCTCCATTTCCGCAATCAGTTTTGCATAGCTGTGTACCTTGCAAAAATGCTGAATGCGCTTTGCATCTCCATGGTAAAGTCCGATCATTGCCATATGTAATTTGTTGATCATTTTATTTTCCCTCCTGCCTCCGAAATATCCTACTGAATCTTTGATACAATGCCTTCTTCCGTCAGTGTTTGCAAACATTCCTGTGCATCTTCATCATGCATCATCTGCCACACCTGCTCCATACCGGGTGCCAGCGGCTTCTTCAAAAACTCTTCTCCGGAGATCCAGTAGACCTTTCCCTCCTCGGATGAGATCAATTTTCCTTCATATTCCGACGTTTTATATAAAAAGCCCACATTCTTTATATCCCCTGTCATCCAGTGATAAATGCCGGTCAGTCTTGGATTTTGAATCGTCAGTCCGGTCTCCTCATAGATTTCCCGGATTACCGACTCCCTAAAGGTCTCCCCAGGCTCCACATGCCCGCCGGGAAACGTCGTTCCCGAATAATTCTTCCCAACCTTGTCCAGTGCCACCACATTACCTTCTTTATCATAGACCATACACATATTCATAAAAATAACTTTTTCAATTCCAGCCATTACTCTCACTCATTTCTCTAAGATAAACCTAATATAACATAATCTTGCTATGGCAGCAAATTGAGTTAGTGTAACTTGAAAGTTTACGAAAGCATAGCCGCGCATAGGCAAAATAAGAACCGTGATTGGGAGCTTGCTCACAAATCACGGTTTTTACTTTTGCCGTGATGCGGCGAACGCCGCGATATGAAATAGGATTGGCAGCGTTTTTGCTGACAATCTTATGAATAGCGTGGCTCATTGCAGAGAACTGCCAATAAATGTGGAGCGCCCTTTGCGACACATTTATGAATTGAGTGCATGGCTCGTAACGTAGGATTGCCATAGACCCCACGAACGCCCACGGCGAACGGAACATCACGCCTTGATGTCGCGTCTCCAGGTGTGAATTTTCTATTGAAAAGTGATACAGCGGTAGCACTTTTCAAGAAAATATCAACGCCCTCCGACAGACATCGCGGCATGACATTCCGTCCACTGTGGGCGTTCTGTGTTTTGGGTCTATACAGAAAAAATGAGTTGTGAGATACTAAA